>Ga0209671_1000805_pt1 | contig 23204 bp, 9 predicted proteins | sample WorMetHERISLAND2_2_FD_187401 | JGI IMG/M metagenome (GOLD analysis project Ga0209671, IMG submission 187401) | Marine gutless worms symbiont microbial communities from Max Planck institute for Marine Microbiology, Germany - Olavius geniculatus... | ecosystem: Host-associated > Annelida >... | reverse complement strand
TCGATCGGTCCTTGTGGTAGGTTGCTCCAGATAACCTGAAGCGATTCCTTGAGTTCCGCGATTGTTTTTGGCTTTGTTTTAAGCTTGCGGTAAGCTCCAACATTGCACACCACACGTGATAGTCCAACGAGTTTGCATTCGGCGAATTTAGAGGCCATTGGTCTTTTCTGATGAAATCTGGACAGTTGGCCCGCAGTCAGTTTTCTGCGCTGCGCGCTGTGTGTGCTGGTGCGCTGCCCTGTTGGAAGATGAATCCGGTGGGTAGCCGGCGATTGCTTAAAAAGATCGACAATTTAGTGATAATTTATAAACAAAATAAATTACTGTTTGTCAAAGCGTCACTGTGACGTCATCGGCAGTAACGTGGTAACCGGTTTTTGAAAAATAAATAGCATTTTTAGCTTACATATTTTTAATGCTGAAAAATCGGTAGGCGGTGATGTTCAAAAATCTATAATTTCGTCGTTTTTCAACAGAATCATATTTCACTTAGCAGTTAAACGTAGAACGTTTCTATAAATGAACCTGTAAAATTCCATGTTAAAATTCCAAGCGGTTGCTGAGAAAACGGCAGAAAAACTTTAGGGGGCTACTTTTTTGCCGCACCCTGTATATACTGCTCCACTTTTACTTCCGCAATGGGTTTTGAGTAGAATATCAGTTTAACATGTGGCGAACAAAACAACCATTTTTGGCGAATTTTGTGCTTCGAGTGTTTAGTCCTCCAGGAACTCGGACTCCCGTCAAGCGTAGCCCCTGAACATGTACAGTACTGTAGACTCTGAATAAAACGGGCTAAATAAAAAAAAAACTTGCAGTCTACAGCAGAAAATAAAGCTTATTTTTGACTCATGGACAATTTTCGAACAAACTCGTAAGTTGAAACGCGGGCGTTGAAAATGACGGACCATCAAAATTGCCGGACATAAAATGCAGGATATAAAATTGCAAGACGTGAACGTGGGCCATATCTCAAAAGCGGCAAAGGTTTTGGGTGGTTCCTTGTGTTGGTTTGGAAAATGCGTACGCCGTTGCAATGTAATCTATTTTCGTACGATATCTTTCTTGACCTGCAATTTCATGCCATGCTAATTGTTCCGTCATATTCATGTCCTGCATTTTCATGTCATGTCACCTGGTCCGTCAATTTCATGTGCAGTTTTTTTTGTCCGGCATTTTAGTCTAGCAGTTTAAACAGTGACTAATTTGGTAAAAGGCCAAAGCGCTATCGGTGCTTCTGCCATCATAAATCATTTTTTCGTTAGTGGGAAGCAACTGCATGGATGTTATGGCTGGTGGTTTAACCGTCAACTGTTTTATTTTTTTGGTGGTAAGGGAGACAGGGACCATCATCTTTCACAAACGGTATCTGTCGAACGGTCCAACCGGAGTGCACAGATGTTACAGACAACAGACCACGCTATACGGAGAAATGTGTAGAATAAGCGGAATTGATTGCGCCGTAAGAACGATTTCGCCTAAAAATTCATCAGATTACAATTTTAACTTTTATTACTGTTTTTGCTGACGTTTCGGTAACTGCTACAAAATCTGGATTATTAGTCGGCACGGCCACAGAACTGGGGCATCACACCGTCAGATACGGATTACGGATTTTAACAATGTAACCGACAAAGGTTGTGTGATTTGATGAATTTAGATGGCCTCACGTGAACAGTGTTGTTGCATCTGGTGTGTGTATCATCGTTGTGACAAAGTCCAGACGCAGCGTCGTGTGGTGAGCGGAGTCTGATAATCAACCGGCTTGTGACTTAGTACAAGTCATTAGCCAGATACAGGCGCTCATTATGACGCCGGCCACATGCCATGCGACAGATGTCACTGTTACCGCGGCGAGTTATCTCCAAACTTTTACAACCGCTCGAATCCCGTCGCGCGACGAGAGCCTCTGAGACCGATTAGCGTTCTTTGGAGTGTAAATGCGCCCCGCCCGCTGTGTGTGGGCGCCGCTCCGACAGGAAACGCAACCGCATGCTGCGGACCCGACCGGACGGACGCTGTTAATTGCAGCGTCATGAGCTAGCACCGCGCTGATAACCATTGAACTAGATGCACCGAGATTAGCCGTCATTGTCCGCTAGAAGGTGGTTAATTACCCCGCCCTGCCAGTGACACGAAGACAGACAATTCATCCTATACGTTAGTCGAAATTGTGCCATGTGCAACAAGTCAATTACCGGCATGGCTTGAGTGAAAGTCACATTATTGCGATAATGCATTCAATTTCATTGAAACTGTCTGTCAGCCTAATAATGTCGGGCCTACATACTGAATGAGTAGTTTCTTAACGGCACATCAGCATAAAATAGGCCATTCAGTGCCAAGGGTCTACATACTGTCAGATTATCGGTATATTACTTATTGTGAAATGAACAACGGCAAACTGAAGTGTGAATTGTGTTATGTCCATATGCGTAAGCAGATGGAATACTCCATTTTACAGCAAATACAGTTCAGTTCAGTTTATACTCTCTTCAAAACGAAATTTCTCAGAAGTCCGTTGCGTAAACCTGGCTGAAAAGATGAGTTTTCAGCCGAGCTCTGAATTGTTCACGACTGATGGTCATAGAGCGCAGATCCCCAGGCAGACTGTTCCAGATGAGTGGCGCTGCAACTCGAAAACTCCGTCGGCCGAGCAGAGTTCTTGTTCGGGGAACGAACATATTACCACGCCCAACCGGCATGGCGTTATTATGTCATAGACGCCTACCATCAAAAAAATTGGGCTCAATCCGTCCAGGGGTTTCTGCTCTCCATATAGGTAAAATATACACCCCTCCTGTTCGAAATTTACTACGCTTTTTTGGTACTTGAACTCGCCTACAGGCGAGTCCGTTAGACCGATTTTTTACGCTTAATACATCAAATGACGCGGTTTGCGCAAGGAAGTGCCTTTTACTGTTACAAAATATAAATTTAATTTTTTACTTATTTATTCAAAAAATTCGAAATAAATTACAATGGCGCCTATGGGAAAAATTTAAAAATTCTTTAAACTGTCATATAACTTCGGTTGTGTGCAAGATAGAGTCGTAATTTTTGGTTTTAGGGTATGGTTTCGGAGGTCGGCGTAATTAACGGTGACATTTATATTTACCCCCGATTGACCCCGTTGCCACGGCAACGAAATTTGGACAAAATTGGCTATAACTCGGTTTGTGTAAAAGATTTCTGCGATATTTTTGCGCCTATAGGGGGGGGGGTTTACGGGAATGTGCCATCGAATGCTGTCAATTGCATTTTCTCCCAATCGACCCTCGTTGCTATGGCAACAAAATTTGGGACAAAATTGGCTCTAACTCGGCTTTGTAAGAAATATATGCGAGATTATTTTCGCATCTGTAGGGGAGTTTTTGGAAATGGGCCGTCAAATGCTGCTAACTAAATTTTACCCCGACCGACCCTTGTTGCCATGGCAACAAAATTTAAAACATAATGAGCAATATCTCCGCTTGTACAACAAATATCACCAAGATTCTTGCATCTGACGGAAGTGCGGGTTAAGAGTTTGGCAATTAGATGTCGTCAGTCGAAGTCTACCACAGCCAACCCTGATTTCCAGGTATAACGAGCAGCAGCAGCAGTAGACACATCCAACATTCTGTACCCGACCGGAGGTATACTGCTCTGCCTTAAAAAGGTAAAAGGTAAAAGGTAAAGATACGGCTCCTGTTATACCGCTTCTTACATGCGTCTGGCTCATTCCCCGACTTTTGGCAATAAAACAGCAAATATATATGTAAAAAAATTATCACTTTAAAATTGTGTGTAAGGACGATGTGATGATATTAATCCTCTAAAACAGCAAAAATCATCTGGGTAACCTTACATGCGGCTATGCATATCATCACATCGTCTTTACACACAGTTTTAAACTGGTAAGTTTTTTTTTACATTTTTTAGCGGCGTCAGGAGATGACAAAACAATGATTATTTACACACATCTTACACTTCTTAGGGCGACTGACTCCAAGACGACAGTCGACAGTAAATTAACACAATAGAAGTAATTTGAGCAAAGCGCAGGTAACGCGCGACAGCATCGGTGCTACCGCTTGAGGAGTCGCTGCACAACGTACAATAAAATGGCAATGCGTTCTGATAAAAATACCCACATTTTGACGCCTTAGTACAGAGGACGTTTTCAGTGTAGAAGGTCAAATCTCGAAAAAATAAAATTTATGTTTTATGCTAAAAAATATTTATGTTTTATGCTAAAAAATTTATATGCAGGTTATCCTGGTCTATCTCCAATAATTTCTACGCAATCCACTGCTAAAATGTCCGTCTTAACCTAAAATGGCAAAAAATTTACTAACTTAAAACCCTCTATTTTTGAGGTACACGGTCGCTCAACGTCGTTGATTTTGGTGTCACTCAAGGGCTTATGGAACTTTTCATTAGTGGTTAATAGTAACTTTGGCTTTATCTCGCACCGTTTTTGAGATACGGCGACTTATTGGCTCAAATCGCCACTTTTTCGTACCACCTTCTCATTTAGCGTATACTCGATAGGATTGACCGCTTTAGAATTTCTGCAGAAACTTTACATATCCTGAATGTTTAAACTACATTCGTTATGGCAGCAATAGTGATGACATTTTGTTATCTTAACTTGCACTGTTTTAATACAATCGCAGAGTGTGACAGAGAGACAGACACACACACACACCTATGATAGCTAAGACGCGCTTAGCATAGCGCTGTCGCGCGTAAATATGGCAGCACACCAAGCTTACGTAGTTCCGTATCGAGAAGCTCCAGAAATCGCACGGTCAGTTTCAACAAAAGTGCGCCAGTTTTGATGTTATTTTAGAACTCATTTAGTACAAATATTTTCATCAAACTAACCTATAAAAGACAGCTTGTATACTATAGCAGTGTTTTTGCTTTTTCACAAGTACTCTTTGCTGTTAACCTTTATAAAGTGCATCAATAAAAACAATCACGTATAGGTAAGAAATTGAGCTAAACTTTCGCATTATATGCACGAATGTTTGCCCAACACACTGTATAGCCAGAAACAGTTTAATTACTTATACACTTGAAAAATACATTTTAGTTTAAATATTAATTTTTTTTGACTCAGACGAAGTATTGCAATAAGATTCGCTAGATATACGTGGCTTGAATCTGTCTCTGTAATGCAAATTTGGCAAAATAATAGGTTATAATACCGGAGCTATAGAATAGTTCCTCAAATTGTTTTTCATTTGCGCGTCGTATAGAGGCCTAGAGCCCAACCATGCAGGACAGTTCAACAGACTTAGCGCCATTCAGTGACTTCAGAATGTCGACGAGTTGGGGGTGCTGAAAATGCAGGACCAGAAAATGCAAGTATGCTGTAAAGACTCAGCATCTATAGCATAGGTTTAGTTAGTTTATTTTAACACTGTAAACCTGTCAAGATGGGAGAAGTTCATAGAGGTAGCTTACCAATTCACTTAATAAAGTTGGGCCTACAGTAAGCCTCGTAACCGCATGATTCGTTACGTTAGTGTTTGTGATATTGTGCATGAACTACGACATTGCTTTTGTTGTAAGTGTCGTAGATTGTGTATGCTTTAATGTAATAAACAAGTGTAAATAAAGGCTGAGTTGCAGCATGCAATTTTAATTTAATATTCGTGATAGCCACTTTCATTTAATTGTGTCTTTTGAGCTTCAACACGCATTGCCAGTCCGTCAAATTCCAGCCCTGCACTTTCGTCTGACATTTTCCATGGTCCTGCATTTTCTAGCTCTGTACCTTCGTCCGCTATTTTCCAGCCTTGCATTTTCAGGCGACAAGTTTTCAAAATACCTATGCTACGAAGCTGTCGCAGATGGATGTGCACTGCATTGAAAAGTGTGGACAGAATTAAAGTCCCATGAGTACGCAGAAAATTGTCATTATGCGCCCATCAGACGCTAAAATAAAGCCGGATTCTGCGCTTTGGCACACACTAAAAACGACTGTCGTGGCTACTACAAGCTTGGCACCTGCGGCTGTATCACCCAGGTAGGTACGCTTTGATCTCTGCCGCCCCGATGCAGGTTTACGATGCCGCTTTATTGCGGATAAAGTCACCCAACGCTATGACTATGAGACGCCATATAGCTACTGTGTAGGCTGCCGATTTGTCGTTTCACGCCAATAAAACAAGGCAGCTTGTTTCTGCGAAAATGCAGGGCAGCTGGTGTCTATCGTGATTGTGACGTTAGGGGCAAACAAGCGACGAAAGACGAAGTTTACTGCATATTGACTGAAAACTATTGTGAAGATAAGTAACTAAAACGTCCATCTGTTTTCTCTAATTGCGTTGTTGTTTTTTTATCGTTACGCCAATCGCTACCATTATTTGCCTACTAGGTCTACACACTGTCGACAAGAAAGCCCGCAATGCGCTACAGTTTACAGCACACTATGCGTAGGCCACCCTATAGCTTATTGTGAAAAGAAAGTAACTAGTAAACGTCGAAAGACAACAGTGATGAGTGAGTGAGTGAGTGAGTAGTTTCTTAACGGCACATCAGCACAAAATAGGCCATTCAGTGCCATGCGTGGTTAAAATTAGTTAAAAGCAGTTAATATATGTATTAAAAACAAAGTTAAAATACTTGTTAAGATCAAGGCTATTGAGCTTATATAAAAACAACATTATATATGATTGTAAAAGTTGATGACAAAATCAGAGAAATGTCTCAGCAGTCGTCAAATCAACCATGAGACGTGAAAATCATGCTAACTCAGTCCGTAGGATAGTACTACAAACAAAATTACTGGCAGCGCAACGAAGACGATAATTTGAGGCAGTCGCAGAGACTGAAATAAGCTATTTATTTGTTTATTTATTTATTTAATATCAAAATCGTACACGTAGTACATAAAACACAAAAGAAAAAGGCTAATAAAATGAAAAAAATACACGGTATATACCAAACACAAAATACAAAGTGTGCTATACGAGCACTAATCCGTACATAACATACACATCTACCGACAAATAAGCTTTTAGGTCTACCGATAAGCAAAAAAGTATGCCGTCTAGACTGTCATGACTCATAACTGATAAATCATATATTGCATGCTAAGTTTGTAATCGCCAATTGGGGCCTACTTGATGCTGTGAGAAACAACTTCATTTTGTACACTGAAATGGAATTCTAAAATACCTGGAGCGCCTTCCTCTTGTCCCTAGTGACACTACATCGAACAGCAATCATAGTCCCATTGCATCACTGCGAATGATAGGCTTGCCTGTTGTCGTTTTTGTTGTCACCTCTCACGTATTTGAATAACGATCGTCGCTTTCGCTTATCGAACTTTATACGCCCGAGACAGCTAAGCTGCCGTGAGTCTTAAGATGCTAAGCTGTTCCCATGAACTGTTCGGCTCCGCGATGAAATTCTATCTAAACTGGTCATCACAACGTATAATGTGAGGACTGAAGATAGGCGCCGTTCTCACCAGAGACCATCACTGCATTCGGCAGAAACACGCAAATTGGCACCAGTACTAAGTGTTAATTGCGAACAATCGTAAACTAAATATACACAGGTCAAACGAAATAAGTTATTTATAGGCCCCTTAACACAGACTTGTGGAAAAATCGACCAGAAGTCTTGGATCGCGTGATGGACCAGCTAAAAAAAATCGAAACTATTGTATACACATGTGCATGGCTTGGACGCGCGCAGAGAAAAAAAATGATGGGCCTACATTATTGCCAAAGAAGCACTACAGCAAACATCACAAAGCTGCCATAGAGTAAAACAGTATGCACTAGTATACCGGGACTTTGTTGGCCGCCTAAAAAGTATATAGGGCTATACCGCCGTCTATTTCACGATACAGGGGCTCAGTTACAAAATAACGCACACAATTATAGGCTATGTGCAACCACAACCGCGACAGTTATTTTTCCGCTTCCAGCCCTGACAAAAACGCACAGAAAAGAAGAATACCAAACGACACATATATAAATAGAAATTTAAAGAAATATGCCTATACAAGCCGGATGGCTTGCGCGCAAACTTGAAAAGGTTAACTTAAAAGTTGGGGTACTTGGCTGGAAAAAATGACGGAGAAAATGAGCGGTGACGACGCGGTGCTAAACGGGACCTGCGACTGCAAGTACGTGGCAGTCCTCTGAGGTAATGTGGTAGGCTAGGCTACGCTCAAACCGTCGAAGACACGAAAAAAGACGAAGAACGACGAAGAACGGTTGTCGGTGAGTCGAGTTATTTAGTTGCGGCGAAAGACGAAGGCGAATGACTTTGAACTTTTCGACATCGACGCCCCCTGATTTCGATGCCTCAGATTTTTGAAACCCCCGTCGACTCCGATCACGCTGTGGACAAACGTGACAGGACGCCCCGAAAAAAACAGCATCGCACCGGGCAGCAGTTTCCAAGCAGTTGAAAAATTTTGATCGGAACTGCGACACAATGTGACGTCGCATGCCTTTGCCTAGGGTCTGTCATGATAGTACAGTAGGCCCTACAGCGCAGCTCGAAACAACGAGTTCGCCAAGTTGTAATCGGATTCGCTAGAGGGAGCCAAGTATAGGCGTGCATCAAAAGCCACACACTGCGATCAAACGAACAAATGCAAACTTTTGTCTATTTGTAAAAATAATTGCTATAAACGGTCTTTGACTAACGCGCACGCGTTTGTTAACAAATATGAGTTAAAACAACTTGACGTTTTGCAAAAATCAGTCTCGTCATATGACGAATTTGCTCATATGATTTACATGGACCAAGTTCTAGACCATTTTTATTTTGTTGAATGGGTTACAATGAACAAAAGTTCCAATATCTAAGCTGGACAGAAAGGACACTGACAACTGCACATAAAACAAATAAGTAATAACGTAGAACGAAAGTAGTTATGCCCAAACGTATTGAGAAAAGTTAAAACACTGCGTACAGCTATAGGCTTATCAGGCGTCTGAAGTAGAGAGAATTAACCTAGAAGACAAGCGCCCATTCAACGTTGAATGTAGAAAGAACTGTATGGCTGCAGCAGCTGCATAGAATATTTTGTCACGGTAACCTAGCAACAACTAACAGCTTGTAACCGATCATCGCGCTTTACTTTGCCGACCAATGCTTGCATGTTCTGGACTAGCCTACATGAACGCGTAGCTAGGTAATACATCACAATCACATAGGCTACTCGATGACAGTAGATCGATACCGCTAGCCTGTTTGAGCCCAAATTCCATTACGTCGATTGTCGCGGGAAGCTTCGGACTTTCAAACCATCTCGACATGTCGAGATGGTTGCGACAAAGTCCACGAAATGGAATTTGAGATTTATCGGCCGCTAAATTACTATAGAACCGTGAAACGCATTACAATTTGATTGCCGGCGATTGGTACCATAAGGTGCCCGCCACTGCTCGATGCCAGGAACGTCGACACGGCACTGCAATAGGTAAACTAACTTTCTGCATGAATTTTTGTAATTTAGTGAAACACACAAAGCAAATCGAGGACAGAATGGCAAACAACCCATCCGTGTATAGTTTTATAGCAAATTAAAAACTCTTAATTATAATGCTCTCAAAAATGCAAAATGTCAAAATGTTAAATATTTACCTCATTAGGCCTACAAAATAAAATAAAACAAGCAAATGCGTGTTCTTTTTAAGGAACTGTTAAACAACGCTGATTATAGGCTATGCCGTTCTGTCCTTGTCGCTCAAACATGAGCGTGTAAAGCTGCAGTAATGCAGCTGATCAGTAGTTTAAATAATGCGATTGTCTCGAGTGATTTTGTTTTCAATGATCGCACAGAGCCTTTCTACAGTGGACTGTCAAGGTGTTTGCTTTTAATCTGTTTGACTAGCTTAAGTGTTATATGCATTGTCAATGTCAGTGCTAAATAAATAAATAAATGAGAACCAAGTACAGCTGACTCAACGGCACCCACGACTTTTTCGTGTGAAGCTGGAAACACTTTGCCCCATGAGTGTCAGCATGCGGGATTTCCCTTCACAAATCGGAAGACGTTTGACCGAGGTGACGACCGACCCCCGTGAAACGACGTTCTTATTCCAGCGTTTGTCGGTTGCTGTCCAACGCTTCAACGCCGCTTGCTTAGCTGACACGTTCGCAATTTCTCAGTCCGCACAGTAACCAGACATAATTTCCGTAGTTTAACATTTCAGCCCTCGGAATTGAGTACTAGGGGCTTTAAAAATAAATAAATAAATTTTTTGATAAATTGTCGGCTGTGGGTTGCATTATAGGCCATTTTTCTGCTGTTTCAATATTTCGAGTCAAGTAAGTTATCAAAATAATTAAGCAGTCAATCAAAGCGCATAATTACACAGCGTCATATGTCGCCAAAGAAACAGAACTTCATAACGCCAGAGTCTAGGCCGAGTGTTCCCATAGTATCAAACAGTTCGGTTTTTAAAATACAATTCAAGGTGCTTAAAAACTCGGCAGATCTATTGCATATGCAACGAGTCTTTGTTTGCTCTGTTTTTGCACTGACGATTCTGTAAGTGATACGCTGCTGCATAAATTGATCATTCTCAGGCACGGAGCAAAAGAACCTTAATGGAGATTGAGTTCTGTTTATATGGTATCTGCCTGTACAGAAATATTCTAAAACTGCAATTATAGAACTAGCAATCGTCCCAATATTATACATCAAATGTATAGGCCTAGGAGGCTAACGTACGATAGGCTAGTAGGCCTATCAACGGGTTGTGCACAGTGCACTGACACGGAGTGAACACCAGTTACAAACAGCGCCAAGCGAAGCGCTACCAAGCAGTATACGAGTACACAAATGTTGCATTGTCGGCCGACTAAATTATTCGCCGTGCAAATTATCATAGGCTCGTTGGAGCTAAGCCACCGACACGCTGGCACCGTGCAGTATCATTGCTCCGACGGTGGAGTGATCTTGCTCGCTCGCTCAATACACGACGGTCCACGCAGCGTCAGCAGCAAGCCTATAGTGACGACATGCTGCTGCTGCTGCTGCTGCTGCAGGCAAAGCGGCGTCGGCTTTGTATTGATTCTGAGCTCCTCTATTCCGCGCAGCCGCCTCCCCGCCCGCAATGGACCCCGCGCTTCTGGAGTAAACAGTTTTATCGTCGTTTGACTTCCTGGTTTGTCGTTACGTGCTACACAAATTGTGGCGCTAACGTGACGTCACGCAAACTAGTAAAGTAGTCTCAACGTCGATGAAAGTCGCAGTAGGCCCCTATTCGACGTATGATTTGACTTATGATTGTCGCTCCCGGTAGGCTATAGAACTTAGGTCACAAGCCACTTTTTCAATTTCGCCAATCAGTCAAGCAAACAAGCAACTGTCGTGCACGCATGTCGTAAAATCACGTTAGTAGCGATTTAATAATGCTGATTGTGTGACTCCACTTTATCGACAGAGTCTAACGGCCAAATTCCACTACTTCGATTTGTTTTTGCTTGTTGCCTAACATTTCGTATACAACAACGGTTTTACAAAATGTGTCTTAGATTATTTGTACAGCTTGTTGTAGTTTACGGCGTGTTGTGACGGTAACATTATTAAGCATGTAGAGAGTGTTTTTAATTACCTCTTACGAAATCGTTTTTCGATGGTGCCTGTTACTCGTAACAGGCGCCTCTGGAAACTTTGTAATCTTTTCGGGCAGTTTAGAAATTTACAGATTGGTCGATGTTGTACAACAAATCGACGACAAGTCGAAGTAAGTGGAGTTAGACCGTAACGATATTTTGTCGTCGATACTATGGGTCTATGATCGTGCGCATGATTGGAGGCTTTGTAGCAAACAACTACAAGCGGAGCTATAGCTAGAGAGGAGGCAGAATAGTAAAAAAAGAAATAAAAACAGTGTAGGCCACTAGGCTTGACAACAAGAAACACATGAAAGCGCTACAGTAAGTTTAAGTCGTTAGACAGTGGTGTGATAAAGCGGGGATCAACTGACAACTGCATTGTGACGACATTTTGATCAATGATCTGGACGTCGCTGAAGACTGCGGCAAATCAGTTTTAAAACTTTCACAAATAGGCCCCCTACCTCACGCATAAGTGAGGGTAGAATTTCTAGTATTCTCATAGGAACGAACGAAGTGTCGCCATTATAATTTTAGGACTGAGTCACTTTACATTGTAAGATTTACAAACAGCTGTTTACTTGTAGTACATAGTTGTACCACCCCTGCAGTTCTGTCATTTCCCACTACATCAGCGGACCATTATCTGGTCGAGGTGGAATCAGCGAGTCTGTTGGAACGACAGCAGCAGGACGTCCAAATTACATCGTCAGTATACACTCGTATACTGGGTCGACGCTGAAAAGTCGTCCATACAAGCTGCCCAGCCATGTCCTACGGCACCTCCTTGCCGTGCTGGGCGTTTTCACCAAACCGCAGTTGCCTGCCCACCGGTTTAGATGTTTATGCGGCCGTCCTGATACGTCGCATCAGTGGCGTGGTGGCGGAGGGCTAATGTCCTCTGAATTTTAGCCTGTCAGTAAAATCTTCTTCTACAAGTACAAAATTTGTTGCTGGAAATTCCGATTTTAAGGAATTAGGTAGGAAATTTGCAATTTTAAACATCCATAATCTACTTAATCGGAAATTTACAGCTGTTTGTCGGAAAGATGTTCAATTTTTTGCCCCTTCCTTACTTTTTAACTTACGACGCCGCTGCGCCGCATTACGGGTCTTGCCCGATGTCATGTGCAGGCTCTTAACTCAAAACATACAAGAAGCCTAGCTGTCGCTAAGATAGCAGACCGTAATGTTTGTCAGTGTCTTTAAGGTCATCCAAGGTCGATGATTTTCATGTCATTTGAAAGCCAATATACCACTTCCTATTAGCGATCAATAGTAACCTTGGCCATATCTCTCACCGTTTCCGTTTAGTTTTCCGTTGATAACGTTCATTTTTTTCTACCTCCTCCATTTAATTCCAAGTTTGAATATGTTCCGCTTGCACTAGATCGCTAAAATTTTGCATGCTTATAGGTTTAAGATACATAGCTAATTATTCGTGTGAAATGTTTTCCCTTACGGCTTAACGTTTAGCCACAATACATTTGTTACAAACGGACAGAAAGACGGACGGACGGACAAACAGTCAGGAAGACGACAACTCGTACCATAAGCCCGACCGTTATTCAAGTGCGATCGGCTAAAAACGTAGAAAAAAAAACAAAATTGGTGCGAACGTTCACGGAAGCCTTCAATCAGTCCAATCGAACTATCTGCGTATATTGCGTTTGTATGCCCTAGTGCCTAATGGCGTCAGATATACATGCCAGTGACCGGTGCATGTGCCGATTTTCAGTTCAAAAAGTTCACCGTTCGCCGCAACGATTTTATCACAGAGAGCAGAATGTGACGCTACAAACTTGCAGCGAACTTGTATTGCACAACAGCAGTTCGCATAATTGCAATATAAACTGGAATGCAACAATGCAAATCGGTCTATTACAGCTGTGCTTTAGATTTTAGTCTTTTTACGCGCGAAAGCAGCTACTGCTTTAGCGGGTCTTAGCCATCGAAATTCTGTCCGTCCGTCTGTCACACGGGTGGATTAGTCAAAAACGGTGCAAGCTATGATCACCAAATCTTCACCGTCGGCTGTCAGGAAAACTCTATAGTTTCAGAAACCGCAAAGCTTTTCCATAAATTCGAAAGGAGTCACCCGAACGAGGGCGCTAAATGAGATGGGGTAAGAAACATTTGCGATTTTTAGTCGCTGTATCTCAGTAACGGTGCGAGATAGGGTATACGTTACTTATATTAATCACTAATAGGAAGTCGTACACTGGCTTTCAATTGGTACCGAATTTAATGACCTTGGATGACCTTGAATGCCAAAATAGGGTTTTTCTGAATGTTTTGGCGATTTCGTGCTGCGAGACACATTTCAAGAGCGAATTGCGCCGAAACCAATTGAGATAAACATAGACAAGTTGCGTATGAAATTTTCAGCATTGAACGTAGATTTCGACGACTCTCGATTTTCTAGATTCAATGAAACCTGCGCACGGGGGCAGCATCAAATAGTAGCATCCCCGTAAAAGTCGTTATTTTACCGTTGTTGGCCAGTCTTTCGTGAAAATGGTTGCAGATCACCATGGGCATGCTGCCTATCACAACAACCACTAGTGATGAGCTTTTCAGTCGTATAAATATCGATGACTTTAAAACACGCTAAACTTTCAAAATAGGGGTTTTTTTATTAATTTTTGCAATCTTCGGTTGCAGCGCTCACTTCAAGAATGAACTGCGACAAAATGGCTGGAGATAGACTGACAGTTTGCGAACAGAAACTGCTATAGGTTTTTGCGCGTCTCGTGAGCATTAGCTCAAATTTCTTGTATTATTGCACATGTGCGATGCCGCTAGCTCAAGTAAAGAAAAGCGTGGCGAGTGGACGGACATTAGCGCCAGCTGTGAAGCCGGTCTAGTACATGGGTAGCTGGCGTGCCAGTGAAGCCTACAGTCTCGGTGGCAGCGCTTAATGTATCTCCAGCTGCAGCAATGCTGTCATCGTATTGACCAGCTGCCCTGCCGTAGCTGCTGCTGCAGCTGCTGTTCGGTATAGATGCTGGTCGCGATCTGTGTATTAGCATCCCATCGCCGTGCGTCTCCATAAAGTCCCGTTCTCGGAGATCATGGCTTTGCGCTGACCGAACCGCGTGCTGCAATATCGTTCCAGTTATCGTTCTGAACGAGCGCCTTGTGTTGCGGTCTAAGCCGATATCATTCATACACGAACGAAGGAACAGTGTGGCCTATCAGGTTGCGTTGCGTTACGCTTGGCTTGCTGTAAGTTATTGCGTTCGTCGTGAATGAACGAACTCTTACTTTGTGACCGACTGTGAGAGGCCCACACTCGATACGCACTGTATGCGTACCGCTGTGACCGCCTGCCGAGTCAACTTACCGTCCGCGCTACACTCGCTTTCACCGATCGAACTATCTGCGTTTGTGTACACTAGTGCTGTTAGTGGATTACCTGCCTCAAGGAACGACTGATACATAAACACACACCTGTGATCTAACAGCTGGTCAAACAGGAAGAGCAAGTAACCGGTTCAGATGGCCGGCGCTGGCGGTACGTTTACAAACTGTTGTTTTCAAATTGAGCATGGGCACGTTACGATCTATTCGATCAAACTACCAGTAGTTATACATATAGTGACAAGACAGTGGCGTAAGCGACAGGAGGTTTAGGCCAAGAGCGTATATAGCCAAAATGACTAAGTCATTCATGGCGTCGAGAGGAAGTCATATCGAAGCGATACGGTACAGAAAAGGACAAAACGCACTATGTTACCTTGATCGAATTTTGTCTGGCTATTGGGAATCCTGCTATTAGCCGATTTATAGTCAAAGTCATTATGTTAGGCCACTCTCTCAGTCCCTAAAATCTTACCATTGGATGGCAAGACCTTGGCCTCAATCCTTCGACTTAAGATGTTATGAAGGGGCATGAAGGGGAAGGAGCGCAAAACGTTGAAAAACAAAGTAGTCTATTTGCTTTAATTTTAACACAATTATTCTCTATAGAGATTGAAATTAAGCCTAAAAAGTAATAGTCGTGATAATAATTTTGAAAGATCGTCGTTACTGTCGTCAGCAGAAATGCTGGCACCAAAACTGCACGAAGGAAGCTGGGAGCGGAGTAATAACGGAAGCAGCATCAGCAGCAGCAGCAGCGTGCGGCGCAGTGTGTGGTGCTTGGCCTGCAAGCTGCGGCAGCAGCTGGAATAAACAGCCCTCACTCCCCCTCTCCTCCTCTCATCTTGTAAACACTGACCCTAGGCCTGATCTTGCCTCCACCACAACATTGCTTCAGCAGCGTGGCGCGTAGAATATCGCACGTGTACTGACGTTTGCCAGGAAGTCGGCAAACTTAGCCGCGATGTTTACACTCGTCGGTAACGTGGACTTACGTGGCGCTGCGCCACACAATCACTTATTGTATTACGTGCAATTGAGTTCCAATACCACACGCTTGCTCAATTTACCGTGGGTGTAGGCAGCGGCAGCGTCATGGCAGATGTACAATGATATAGATAGATAGCAAAACATGCATTCTGTATACTTCATACACTTAGGCGTTTCTATCGAAACTACTAAAAAAGCGAATAATATATAATAATTCCAAGTACTTTGCGGACTAGAAATTCAATAAACGTCAAGCACGGAACAATCGGCAAAATGGCAGCCTGGATCGGATGACTAGTTGCTGAGATGGGCATATTGTAATTTTCCAGGAAGCGCGGTCGGTCGTCGGCGGTCCTCAATATTGATGTCGTATAGGCTACTCTTCTTGGCTACGTCAGGAACGTAGCGTGTGATGAATAAAAACAGCATATTCGTTGGCCATGTAATAGTTAGATGTTTGAGCATCATTGGCTGAGTGATATCCGTTACATTTTGATGAATTGATGCCTCTGCAGTCTGCGTGTGTTTTTCGGTTCGCTGTTTACCGTATGTAATGTTTTTACGCACATGGCTCAAAGGACGTTTACTTCTTCTGTCAGAGAACATTATGGACATTACGTCTTTTCTTGTTGTCGACGGCATACGTTTGATATATTTTTGCCGGAGGTGACAGTTGCGTGGCAGCACTGACAGTTAATGCAGTTTGGTGCAGAGTATCTAGTAGTATGCACTGCGCACTGTAATGCCGCAGGGGTGTAATTTAGGATGAATTTTATATGGCGTCACTGGACGATTGGTGTCAGGAGTCTGATGCACTCGACAGCACAAGTGCCATCACAATGCTTCCTGATGCATTAATGTCAGAGCGACGCTGCCGAATGTCGTGTAATTCAAGTGTGATTCAAATGCGTCCATGCAGCGGCTGCAAATGCCACAATTCATTTTCGGCTGAACTATCATGTGCATAAAATTGCCAGCGTTGCGATGCAAAAGTCTGACTATTGCTGCATACCTGTACAGAGATCATTAAAAGTCTTGTTCGTATCTTTTACAAAAAATTGTTCGATTGTAAAAATTCCTTTACTGGGAAGAGAATAACAGGTTCAGTTTTATCGGTCGATTGGTAGCGAAGCCGGTATTTTGTCTACAGGTTTACCAAATGACGCTGCGGAGTAAGCTAACAGAGAGAGATAACAGTTATAGAATACTTTTCGTTTACGATCTGGGTTGCTTCTGGTCCGTTAATAGTAATTGCCTTAACAGTAGGCCATTTATGTAGCACAATGGAATCTAAACACACGAGGGCGCTTTATGATGCTATGGACAGATTAACTAAGTAAGTTGCACTGCTGTTAAACAGAAATATGACAAATACAGCGTTTTATATCAGGGAGGCGTACATCAGTAGGCCTATACATGCCTGTATAGCGGAGATGATAACGTTACGGCTGTATACAATACGCTATATAGGCTACGGTAAATGTATGCAATGCAAGGAAGACGAACGATTGACGCTATTGAGCTCAAAACGCCAGTGGGCATAGCTAGCAAGCGGTGCGGGAAATAGAACTGTGTCACGCCATGTTTTGTATAGGCCTAGGTATAGCGTGCGCGGTAATTTGCGTCGTCTGCCTGTGTACTTCTGCTTTAACAATAACAGTAACCGATGAATTAGTATCACAGTGCGCCTCCTACGATTCAACTGGTGGCATATTTCGCACTTGAACGTTGCTTTGAATGCTTTCACTGACATGAAGAGGCAGACTTGTCTTGAGGCCGTGTTCGAACCTGGGTCACGTCTGAGCTTACCTTTTGTACGCCGTGAACTGCAGTGTGGAAACTGTAGGCTTACAGAGTTAAGCAGCAAGCAAGCAAAAGAGACCAGCGAAATTTTGCAGGATTCGTTTGATCACGCTTGAGTGCCCCCGTTTCGTCATCAACCCGTTATACCACTGCAGAGTGCAGACATGATAGTGCTAGAGAATGTACTACGAGTGCGCTACCATGCAATAAGTATATGTTAACTCCTTGGGTGAAGCTTGTAAACATGATTTGGTTTTAGTGGACGACGGTACTACAGTGACTAAAGTTCTACGATAGTCATTTCATGCGGTGGCTCGCCTTTCTTGTGGTAACGCAGTCATTCCATTATAGGCCTATGCCGAAGGGCATGCAACACGAATAAAAACAGACAACGAAATAAAACGACACAAAAGCCTAAAACTGCACAAAATTACCTAACATTACTACGCAAAACGTAAAAGGACAAAGTTGTACGTAGTTTTCTTTGCAGTGAGAACGCCGTGTGTAGCGCGATCTATTCTTATCATTCAGTCAGTCGTTAACTTTTGATAAGCCGCTGCACTGCTGCGGCCAGCAGCTATGTGGACGGTTCTGTTACACCAAGAAGATGTAGACCCATCGTCTTCAGCGAATAGTCGAAGTATAAGACGATTCACGTCTGTGGATGACTGACGATTTAGGTTTGTTCGACCGATTCTGTAGACTAACTCAAATGTAATCTGCATGTAGGCTACCACAGTGGCGTAGCCAGAAATTTTAATTGGGGGGTTCGTCTCTCTTCCCCTTCCTGCCCCTCCCTCTTTTGTCTCTGCCCTTCTTGCCTCTCCCCTTATTACCTTTACCCTCCCTTTCCCTGTCTTCCCTTCTTCTCCTCCCCTCCCTTAAGGACCCCTCAAAATGCAGCTAAGAAATCGGGGAAGCGCCGAGAGCTCCCTTACCGGGGTCTGGGGCGGAGCTCCAGCTGAAATCAAATTTAATGCATTTTAGCTTTAAAAGATAAGATCTGGTGGCAACAATTTAAATTATTTTCCCGAAAATGAACTGACCAAATTGGCAAATTTCGTGCAGTTTATACGTATGCTTATGTTTTGTCTGGAGGATTGGGGGGCTGGGCCACCCAGGCCCCTCTTGGCTACGCCACTGGGCTACCACTAACGTTTGGCTTTGGAACTGACTGCAAGCTGGGAGCTTGTGGGTTGGTTACAGTCATGGTTTTGATACCCTATACAGTGTATAGGTCCATGCTTTTCCTCAAAGTTTTTTTTGTACATTTTCTGAGACAATACACGGCTTTGCAGTATTTTGGTTAAAGTATAGGGATGCTTCTTCGGTACGTACGGGTTTTTATCTGGAAAACTAAAAGGCGTGGAAAACCTTAATGCGAATGTTTCCCAGGGCAGCACATCCACGCATGCCAGTTTTTAGTTTCGAACGTCAAAGCCCATAGGTCTGGGTAACGGTTGGCGTTTGAGTTACGCGACTGTAGACGGACGGTCGCATATTATGTCGGTATTTTGCCAGTTGGTCGATGCATCAGAACCGGTGGGGTGTAATAAAACATCAAGCCATAATACACAGTTGCACGACGATACAAGTGCATTATGATGCCCGCCGGTGTAATAATTGCATGCAGCATTGATTCTCTATGGGTTGGGTCGACTGCACGGCCTAGTACTGGCAAATGCTTGCATGATTACTATAGCTGCAGTGTGTAGTCAGTCAATTGCCCAGTCCTGCCGTATATCAACATATACTTACGCGCTCACGCCTGTCATATATACTCAGATTGTCACGACTGTGACAGTATCGTTTTTTTGTGAAAGACGAGAACGAAAACCAGACGGAAAACGAGTGGACTTTCATGTGTAAGAACAAGAACTACAGTTTAAGAGAACTAAAATGAGCCGATTTTGATTTAAAAAATTAAGATAACTTGAAATGAGTAAAAACTATAATAAATCTAAAGAAATCATATCGGTTTAGTGTCGACATATTGTGCGGTCTTTCGTTTAGAGCTGACCAAACACTGACTTTCATTTTCTGAACTAAAAACTGCCACATCAGTTATCCTTGCACTAGGGAACATTCGCACCAATTTTGGCCTACAAGTGCTTCTTTGTTTTGGAGTTTGAAACTCGTACGGGACTAAGTCTCGCCTAGCGGCCTGTATTAGAACGGCCGCACAAAAATTACCTCAGAGCTACAGAATTGATTCGAAAAATCTAGGTTTTTAAATGTTTGAAAACATGAAAAACTCAGAAGTTCTAGTATTGGTTCATTTATTGTGCAATTTATAACACAAATCGATTTTAGTTTTATATTTTAATCGTGATTTTGAGTTTTAATGTTATGCCATTCACTCAACAAAAACAACGTGACGTGGAAATAATGCATAGGATGTACTTCCAGGGTCTTAAAATTTGTATCTCCTCTTCTTAGTACGTTAAAACCGTAAAACCTGAAAAGAACTAACACCTAATAACTTTTTTTTCCAAAAATTGAGTTTTTTAGCCCGGTGGATCAAACGAAAATAGCACCGTTGAAGGACGATATGTTGGCTATGACTTGACAGTTGTATACAGGCCTAAGAGGCATACAAACATTTACTGGAATTTATTCTTCCTCGTTGGCTTCGCGCGTCAAGCGCCAATAATCATACATAACCTTAGTCCCGCCCACGCACCTGCTCACTGACCTATAATTATGTGTTCATAAATAATATGGATTATGTATACACATATCTGTGCTGAAAATATTTAGCCCAATGTCAACACGTTACTAATGAGCCAATCTGTTGTGCTTTGCACTTGTAATATTAAACTACATCCAAACTCTGTTGTTTTAAAAATTGGTAGGCCTATTTACCGTCACTGGTAGATAAATAATACGATTCGGAATATGGTCTACCCAACAGTGGCATATCCAGAAATTTTGAATAGCGGGGAGGGGGCGGAAAAGTAGGGAGGGAGGGAGCACAATTAACCCCATCCCCAGAAATGTTTTGAAAATTTTATGCAAAAATAATGCATTTTCGTGCCAAATTTTCACATGTTTCAAGATGCATTCAGTCAATAGGGAGAAGGGGGCGACCGCCTCCCTTCCCTTGGATCTGCCACTGCTGCCCAACCACTAATACGTATATCAGACGCAATGTTTTATAGAGCAAAAATCATAATCTGATCGGAGAATGTTCTTTGTAAGATTGCTATAGGCCTATCACAGTATTAATCGTGCGTGGCGCAGAGAAACTTCGTGACGAAGGAAAAAGTGGTGATACATATGTTTTCCATACGGCCAAGGAAGTGCCAGCACTCCATACCGGCCCGTACCGTATCATAAGCAAGCACTGGTTGCATGTATTCGCAGATCTTATGGGATTGTGCAGCGTATGTCCAAATTTGGCAAATTATAGTGCACTTTGGTGCAACAATCTGCGGTCGATGAGCGGTAACGATAGCAGGCATTCTGCTCGGCGGCGTAAGTTAGCTACGGCGTTATGCACAAACTCCACTTGCTTCGATTTGTTATCGTTACTTATCGATTTGTTGTACAACAAATCGATAAGTAACGATAACAAATCGAAGCGAGCTTGCCCAACAAGCTGTGCTAGTTGTAAAACGAGTCCGTAGAAATAGAAGGCGTAGGCTGCGGAAATCCACAACGTCTGGACATGTCAGCTTGTCAAGATGTAAGCCTACAGCCAGCAAGGCTACAGCAAATCATAGTAGTAGGGTTTGGGCCATGGTTTGAGTATAGGCTTGCATGTAAAACATATAGTAGGCCTATACTTGTAAGCCATGTATGCCTACATACGACTTACAGCAACGACTTTGCACGGTATCGCTCACAGAGTTGGTTTGCAGATTTGCTTATAGCGATAATTTCCATGCCATAAACAATTACCGCTAATCCAGAACGTTCTTTGTGCGGTGCCGTATTGTACAATGTTTCTACTGCCGGCTGTATGTCTTTTTGCGTTCCCCGGCATGAACGTGGCCCATGAGTGATCGAATCAGTAAGTAAGTAAGTGCACCTTGAGTCAAAAACTATGCCGGCGAGTTTTGTTTTCACAACGCAATCAACTAATGCAGGAATTTTCAAAGTTTGTTAGCTGTCGAACTTTCCAGCAAATTTGACAAATGTGTGCAGCGAAATGACGTAATAAAATTTACTGATTACCGGTATAATAACTTACGTTATTTTTCCATAACATTACAATACATTCTGAAAGGTAGTTTAGTGGCAAGTTTAAATTGAGGAAAAATATGTTTTGATTTCTTTGCTGCAAATTTTTGGGAGAGGGAAAAGTACGTCATTAAAGAATTTTTAAAACTAATGAATATCCGAGGCAGTTACAGTAAAAATTCGGTGGCGTGCGTTTTTCATTCACGGTGTAGGCGCTACGTTTATTAACAGACACATCACGTCAAAGGTCAGATTCATGATATGTGCGGAAGTCACCGTTATCGAGAAAGAATCGACGACTCCGAAAAATCACTTGCGCTGGCGCCGACAACGAAAAAAACGCAAAAGGTCGAAAAAAAACTAAAAACACCAAAACCCAAATAAGAATAATGAGAAAAATACTTACTAATTACATACTATTAACGAAGATCTGATAGTATAAAACGGTACAGTGTAATGTCATTAAGGCGCGTACAGAGCGAACGAAATGAATGTAAATGGAATGAACTGCCAGTTCGTTCGCACTGTTGGCCTACAGTCCGTGCAAAGCAAGTGAACTGGCGTTTAGTTCAGTTCAGTTCGATGGCGCTTTGTACACGTTTTTCGAACTAGCCGACGACGTGTGTTATTTGTTGCTATGTGTAGAAGCGCCGCGTTCATCCTCGTTGTTGAACGGTCCGCCAGCGTCCGAGCAGCACTCGATGACCTCTGAATCCGCTGCCGCTCCTGTACCGAGTGACGCTAGTGGAGGAGGTGGCGGGATTCTGATAGACTTTGATCCGCTGTCAACGACGACGAGCAGCACTGCCCCTCAGACTAGTCCGCAAGTCCCTGTCCCTGCCGCCACGTCAAAGCCTGCGTCCAACGATCTCATCGACGCGTTTGATCCATTGGCGCCTGCACCGACCACACAGACTGTAGAGTCGAGTTCCTCGCCTCCAGTCCAGACAACAACCGCTGCAGCTCCGGCCGCCGCCAACCAGACCAAACCGACAGGTGAACACACGCCCGTCGAGAGGGGAGAGGAGAAGTAAGGGGGGGGGTAAGTTACCCCCAGGCGCAGCGACGTTTGCGGGCCCCACCGTCGCTCAAAAATATAAAGTACACCAGAATGTGCCATTTTACTAAGACAATCAATCAATCAATCAATCAAGTTTATTTCAGACAGAAACGTCCATAGAACACAGGTAAAATAATAAAAGCAATAAAAGCAATCAAAGTGGTAAAAAAGAAAAGCAAAAATAAAACATATACACATCACAGTCCAATTC
>Ga0209671_1000801_pt1 | contig 23242 bp, 16 predicted proteins | sample WorMetHERISLAND2_2_FD_187401 | JGI IMG/M metagenome (GOLD analysis project Ga0209671, IMG submission 187401) | Marine gutless worms symbiont microbial communities from Max Planck institute for Marine Microbiology, Germany - Olavius geniculatus... | ecosystem: Host-associated > Annelida >... | reverse complement strand
CGTCATGATCACCAATCCGACATGCCACGAGTATACCTCCAAGCCACATCAAAAAACGTCCGTAGCAGACATTCAAACTATTCAAAGTCAATGTTGGTTTGTCGCAGATGAGTTGTAACACTAAAGTTTATGGCTGAAGCAGCAAAACTCGTCTCCATAGCTGCTGTAGGTCTGTCCATGGTGGCCAAACTATGTGTAGCATAGATGTAAAAACATTCCAGAAAAAGTAAAAAGCGTAAAAAAAATGTTCGAAAAACGTGGTAAAAATTTTTAAAATGTGTAAAAACATTGAATAAAAAAACGTTATGCGGTTTCACATATGTGCAAAGGGGCTTAATAAAAGTCCCTGTACGATGTCAGATTTTTCTCAAACACTTCCGAGGATATCTGGATCTGAATTAGAATGCAGAGTTTTTCACTCAGAGCTGATATAAAACGAATTGTTCAGATGTTTGATAAAAAACGTAACCAATGACTTGTTATTACAAAGCCTACAAGCAGATATTCATTCTACCACATTGCATAAGGTAGGAAGCAGACTTGGCCTAGGAATCTAAGCTGACAGCAGACTAAGAAAGTAAGTAAGTTAGTAAGTATGTGCATATTTAAAGTGCACAATGTCAGCCAGTGGCCGAATCTGAGGCACTTGGCTGAGCTGCTAGGGGGAGCAGTAGGCCTGCTGGAAGCACTAAGTTTTAAGGAGGCGACGGAAAGTGTCTGCAGAGGTAGAACTGCGGATGCTAGAGGGTAGTGAGTTCCAGACTGACATAAATCTCTCACCAGACGACTGTAGCAGTGAGGACCTCCTTCTCACTCTGAAACGGTGTCAGCAACGGCTCGCCCAGCAGGAAATTCCCGAGAATTCCACCGGCGAAACACAGCATCATGCTCCCGAACCAGCAGGCTAGCGGATGCAGGCGAGAAAATGACTGAACACCACCTAAGCCAATCAAACACACAAATGCACCAGTTTAACAGCCATTTTTCATGCAAACCAATAATTACTAAAGTGCAAAAAATTACTCTTGCTTCCAGAGCTGTCATCCATTCCTGGAAAACCCCAGTCCCTAAAATTAATATTAGACCTGTGAAAAATGAAAATTTTTGATAGTTGATGAATTAAATGCTATTAGATCTAGCAGTTTGATGAACTTAATGTTGATAGTTAAGCTGTCAGTTGCATCGATAAAAAACTGTATAACTGAAATGATTTCAAAAAAACTTTATAGAAACTATAACTGAAAAAAGTTTAGATATTGTATAGAAACTTAAACTGTAATGATTGAGCTTAAATTTTATAGAAACTGAAACTGAAATAATTTTAAGACCTGGAATAACACTGGTGAAAATACTTAAGCACTTTTTGCTTGCCTTCAAGGCTTTGCTGCTAAAGAAACTTTGCATCTAGTTGGCTACGCTGCAGTAAATTTACTTTTAACAGTTTTCGAGCATACTATTCAATGTGATGTGTCGCTCATGCTTTTATTCCATCCCAGTCGTTACTTTTTGTCACACTGCAACTGGAATTACATAAATTTTTTAGGCCTTATTAGCCATGTTAGAAGTGTCTCATAGTCAAACAGTTAAAATGCAGCCTTCATAAAATACCACTAGTTAATTCATCTCTATATGTACGCACATAATAGTTCACGCAAATTTTCTGACTTTCTCTTTAGGCAACCAGTTTTGCAGATTTGCAAACTTTAGTCAAAATTGATGCAGTCCGCTTTATAACATAAACATGCACAACTGCACATAGCAAAACTAGTGCTACATTTGGAAAAATATTTTTTAATCATTAGTAAATATAACTGCATAACTACACAGTTGATATCTGTGTGAACAAAAACCATGCCAGCTAAACAGCCCGTCAACTTGCCAGTCAAAGCAAAGTGATGCCAGGCCTTGGCTGCAGCGCAAAAATTATTGGCACAGACTTTGGCCAGAGCAAGCTAAGTGCCTAAAGGCTTTGAACCCAATGAATAGTTACAGGATGCACAGACCTCTTCTCATAGTCAATTAAGTTTTCCGCAAAATACAATAAACCACCGACATTATGTTTCAGACATCCAGAATAATCCAAGGCACAACCCAGACATGAGGAAAAGGAAAAGGAGGGAAGGTCAGACCCCCAAGCAAGAATCCTGACTATGATCTTGTGTAGGACAATTTTAGTAAGTACTGGCCTTGGCATTCACAGCCTTGACCTTACTGGAGGCCATGACCCTGCTGACCTGACCTCATATTCTGACCTAATTGAACCTACTGCAACTTCTATAAGAACACTATTAACAGTGCAGTGGGTGCACTTTATCTCCCACGTAAACAATCTCAATCATTACAACTCAGCGTTATTTTCCATCTGTGGAGATGGAAAATTCTCACATCACATGCTGGTTTCCATTAACTTTCACTGCATGAATAATGACAAAAGAATTTCACAGCATTCTCAAGCCACTGTGATGTGTGAACAGTACAGTACATAATGCAGTGCAGTACATAATGAACAAAGCAAAGTGGTCCAAAAATAGTACCCTTCCCAAGACCATCAGATTCATGGCTAACACTAATGTTATTTGTAACCAGAGCCATACCAGATGAAGAAGTTCTGTGGCTGCTCTAAACATAAAGTCAATGCAAGCAGGCATCTTGGCATGACAGTCCAAGACTTGGCAAAAATAAATCTAAGTATGGACATGTGACAAAACTGTTTGCCTGAAGACTTTCGTTGAGCAAAAGTTTGGTCTAAGCACATACTTCAGCCAGAACGTGAAGTGATTTGAAGTGATTTTGCTGAACCTTTCGCTGAGCAGGAACTTTAGTCTAAGTCCAATGTCACCATTCAGTGAAAAGACAACGTAAAAGTATAACTCAAAAAGTGAGTCGCAGTGTTGTGCGATACTGGTGATACCTCAGTATCGTGACACCGAAAATATCAGTATTGCTGAGGTCATGGTAAAGGTAAAGGCCGTCAATTTGTATAGCGCATCGTCGCGAGCATGCGCACGCCTCTAATGCACTTTTGTCACTAACCAGAACCGCCTGCCACACAACCACCGTGTGCAGTCTGCAGACACAGGCTGGCGCAGCGGCCGGCTAGGCAACCCCAGTCAGCTGTACCAAGGTCCCCACCTTCTGTAACTCATGTAAATGAGTTACTACTCATTTTACTGTCCCATAGAGGGTAGAACGCTGAGTCGACCTAGCTGGGAGGCTTCGCACCGAGATGGTTTACCTGCCCGCAGGCAGTCACCCATCGCAGTACAAACCGGGCCTGGCGTAGAGTAACTTCGTTTCAGCCGAAACGCGTTACCAACTACGCCATGCCACCAACCATATGAAACATGAAACACGGTGTATCGCTATGCCACAATACTATGAAATATACCGCAGTTTGAATCACTCTACTGTAGGCAATGACAGCACACTGCAATGAAAAAATGTGAATGTTAGTACGATCAGCTAAAAAACAAAAAAAATGACCTGACAACATGGTGCCAAATAAAGGCTGTGGGCTAATGCTTCATATGCAGTTCTCATATTGCACTTAGTATCGAGTATCGTGATATCAGAGACCGCATCCATAGTCGATACAAATTACAGGTATCATACAACACTACTCAGTCAGCATTCAAGCTGCAGTCTGTGACGTCATGTCAGGTGAAACAGTAAAATGCGTCCGGCAGTAACTTTTCAGATGCAAATTAACCGATAGCCTAAACGCAGCAGACACAGACGCAACTGACGGGGAAGGTGTACTTCGCGGAATGCGGAAATTTGAGGTGTACTTTGTGGAATTTCACCTGCAGAACATTCCGCAAATTGCACCTTAGATTTTTGTCCGCATTCCGCAAAATTCAAATAAAATCAAATAATCAACTTTGCGTAAGCTTAAGCTTACATTTGAGTCTCCAATCGACATCAGGTAGGCCTAATTAAGAAAGTCTTGCATTGTATCGCACGAACAAAGACAACAGCCACTGCTGTGGATAGTTCGTAGATAGATAGGCCTATACCTCAGCAGACAGAAACACTATACGGTATTAGAGCCGTTCATCACAACGACAAACGTGCAGTATTTGCGTTGCACGTTTGGCATGTTAAAATGCCAGTTGATACTTGATATAATACAGTTATTCAATGCGAGTCACTTATTACTTACTTACTTAGCACTTAGATCCTCCGGCCCTTGACAGGACAATGGGCAGCAAGAGTTCGGCATCTCCTTCTGTTTGTAGCCACAGCTCGGACGCTGTTCCAATCGACTCCTCGGTCCACCAGGTCTTCTTTAAATGTAGACCGCCAAGTCTTCGTTGGACGACCTCGTCGTCTGCCACTACCACGAGGGGTCCATGACATGGCGTGATTGGCTGGTCGTCCAAGTGGCATCCTGATGATATGGCCTGCCATCCGAAGTCGTCTCTCTGCTACAACGTCCTGTAATCTTCGCTGCCCAGTCCGGCTTAGCATCTCCATGTTAGTCACGTGGTCCTTCCATGTAACGCCCAGAATTTTCTGCAAGCTGCGCTGGTGAAAAACGTCCAGCTGCTGACATGTCATTAGCCTGATACTAAATCAAGGTAACATAGACCTACCAAAACAATGATAAAATTAGCCTACTATCTCCTCCTGCAAGACATAATGAGGCGGCTACAGTGAAGATGACGGAAACGTAAACAAACCGATCCACTGTCATGTGTAGTCGTGCGAAAAAAAATAGTTCCACTTAACTTGCACGTTTGCATGCCATTCAGTGCATATTTTTATGTATTGTTAACACAGTTCACTTTGTCATTATATTTTGCTGTTAGTTTAATTACTAATATGCTATTTAGTATGCATTTAATGCTTGTTTCCGCAAACTTCACTCAACGCAACTATTTGCCTATGGCTCAAAGAACTTTACGGGATCAGTGACCTATGCACAGTTATGCACAATCAAAATTATTACCTTAACCACAAAATTGGAGTGGGGTATGGGGAGGGGGCAGCACCCCCTGCCCAGGAAAATAAAAATGTGATGAATTGTTTCACTAGAACATAATAACTTGGTTCGGAAAGTGCACTTCAGTAATAAATTATTCAACACAGCACAGCTTTAATGCAGCGAACTACTTTAGTGCACATGAGATATCATTGCGCTTCGCTACAGTGAATGATGGCAAATTTTAACAATTTTCGATCCAAAACTTTACTCGTTTAATCGTTGTATGACAAATTCGATTGAAAAACAAGCGGAATATGTTTCTTGCAGGTTTGTTCATCACAGTGCCGTATTCTGTCAGTTATTTAGCGTTCGCAATCACTGGAAAAGCTGATCGCAAACTACCCATAGTAATAAATAGTTTCCGTCATCTTCACTCATCCCCAACGAGGCTTGTGAGCATGGTGGTCGAGCGCTCTGTAGAATTGTACACTTATTCAATTGACATAACCCAACAACATGAACATTTTCCACAATTTTAATTCGGCAGAAAACACCTTACTCCGCGGAGATTTTCCGCAGGTGAAATTACGCAAAATACACCTTTTCGAAATTCCGCAATCCGCAAAGTACACCTTCCCCACCTGACGCATATTACCTACTGCCCAGTTTGTCAACCGTTTTCTTCATTAAAAACATGTGATTTCATTTTCGATCAGTCAGATACTGAACTAACTAGTGAACGAAGGGGGTACCTGTTGCTTGTTGCGGGTACGAATCCTCTCGTACAGCAATGCAATTCAGTATGTAGTGAGCTACGTCGAAATACGGATACATTTTCAGCCGCTTAATAGCACCGGCCACCTCTAAAACCGTATCCATATCCATCTTTATTGCCAAAATTCAGCCACTAAATAACGAAAAACTAAAAAACACTCCACAAGCAACAGTGCGTCTTCTTTTCCCGTACGAGTTGGAGCCCGGACCGGAAGTTTTAGTGAGGCAGCGATATTTCGAATTCGACAATAATCTACCTCTCGGTACCAAGTAGAATACCGGTATAGCGCGAAATAAAAGTAAATAATTATTGTATCCTGTCGAACAAACACTGAAATGCTTCTGTTTAAAATACATTCCCACAATCAGAAAATGCATCGGGAGAATTGATATACCGGGTCAGGTGTGCAACAGGTCAGATGAAGATCATTCAAGTAGGCCTAAGGAGATAGGATCGCAGAGTACCAATAATAATAGGACAGTAAGAATTTTACAAAATAAGGAAAATGACAGCTGCAATAGGTTACATGATATTAACAAGGTTAATGTTTTATATACTGTTAAACATAGCAGAATCACCACAGCATGTATGGGACTACACTTACAGAGGGAAATCTTTCCACAACAAGTCAGACGTTGGCCTTCGGATACAGGCGTTATGGTCAGCCAACCGTAGCGACAGCTGGGCTTCTTAGTGGGCTATCAGTTACAACATAACATACTGTAAGGAATAGATGTTACATAGCAAATGTAGGTGCTGTAAAAGCAAGGCAGACTAATGACAACACGACTACATGTAGCAAAGCTTGTGAAGATTTTTCACAAAAAACCTTTCAGTAAAATGTCACACATCGCACATATATTAGCATCATCCATAGTACACCATACATAAACAGAAGTTACACTAACATAACACACCTTTTGATACAACACCGTCATACACTCACAGCTGTTTCTCATGTGATATGTGCCATGCCACACTGGCTACAAACATGCAACATTTCAATAAAAAACATGCAATAAACTAATTGTCTGTCAGCTGCATCGGATGCCTCTGTTAACACTCATGTGAGAATTCAACTTCATTTAGCCATTCATGCAGTTACAAAGAAGTAGACGGCAATGGTTTTGTTAGGTTAATTCTATCAAATACTGACCCAGATTTTATACAATACTCAAAATAAGTAACTTTAAATCGAGACCAGCTCTTCGCAGGATGACAATCTGTAGCACTGTGACATTTTCGCAAACTTGTTACCCATTTTACATCACAATGACAATGCAATTTTCAAAGAATGGCTGCTACAATGTCTCAATTAGTTTTGCCGGAAAATTCAAGAATAACAATAAACAGCTTTCTGTCACAAATCTTTGGTCAACTTCGTGACTTGCCCGCAGCAGCAGCGGTCAAATTCTGTGACATTTGAAGATTTGTCAAACACCACTTCATCAGCAACACACGTTTTGACTAACTGATTAGTAAGACCCAACCTAATTCACGACGACATGAGGTTTCCGTGTAATTAGAAATTTCCGTGAAACTGTGTAAAAATTCTGAGATTTTGGTATTTTCCTGTATTTTAAAGCAATTTCTCCATGTTTACTTCACAATTTGTGATGCACTACACACGACTGATTGGTGACTTGAAGTAAACATAAGACCAATTCAATAATAACGATGGTAGCGACCAAGTCGGCCGCTAAATCGGCTTTACAATAATATGATGTATATTATATTATATCGTCATTTTTGCCATCGATGTTTCATTATAGGCACACGTTGCAAGGAAAATTAAAACAATTTTAGGCCTTTTTTCTCAAAAATGTGCGTGTAAGTCGCATTTTTCTCCCGTGACTTTGGTTTGGCCCTACTGATTAGAAACTCCACCTGTCTTCGATGATCAGTTCATTGCAATCTCAAGGCTGACTGTGCAACTGATACGACACGAAACAATAATTGACAGTACAATAACTACTATAACACCCAAGCCTGGGCACATTTTTCAGAACAAGTATAATGGGAAAAATACCTTCTAAGCATGGCATGTATGTATAATTCCTAAAATATACTGCGTTGTACCAGAACGTATCTAAACAATGCATAAATTTATTATGCATGCTGCAGAAAGACGATCAGGTCCCCAATCAGTCAGCTTGGCGCAATGCAAATGCGGGCAAAGACAGCCCCTATTGAAGCCATTTCAGCTTGTGTACCCACACATAAGTTCATTCATTATTTTAAGAATTTCAGGACACTTCAGTACAGTTTGTAAAACTGCAGGAATTTCAGCAAAGCGCCCAGGCCTGACCAGTTTCCGACCACCCTGTATGGCAGTCATGTGAACGTGAATGCAATGCTCTAACAGTGAGACGTTCAGGAAAAAACAAAAAACTACACGATGCACAAAAGAACACCACCAGTGTGTCCTACTAAATGCTCCATACTGTTGTTACACAGCGCAAATTAACTCCAACTTGAATCGTTAACATAAACATTCTTCACTTCTGCCAACATATATAGAACAAATATAAAATAAAATAATAGTAATAAAAAAACTCTTAACAAGCTGCAAGGACTGAAACCACACAGGTTGCAAGATAAATATTAAGGCTGTAGCATATGCGAAGTAAAGAAAATGTTGCGGAAAGACATTTTTAGCGTACTGATGACAGACCATGGTTACAATGGCATGGCACATCATTTAGGCAGCCACATAGGTGTGGTTACAACACACAATTCAAATCATGACCTTGCTATCATCCTACAAAATCTCGCCTTCACAGGGGGACTGGCTCCTATCCCCCTAAATCTAGATCTGGAGTTGAAATCAGGCACAAATTTCCCCCGACCATTTTCAGGCTCAACCTGCCTGCCACACTTTTGAACTCAAGCCCCCTCTGGGGCTTCTGTTGACGATGTAGATTGCAGTGAAAAATAGGGGAAAGGGAATTTTTGATCTACACCATTAACAAAACAACCCCACTATTTTTTGCAGTGTGAAAAAAATTAGGAGGGAAGTATTGTTAACAGCGTTGATTGCCCAGTGAAAAATAAGCAGGGGGGGAGTTTTAATCTACATCCTTAACAGAACTTCCCCCAATTTTTCACTGGGCACAAAATGTGCCCACCAGATATCGGGTTAGAAGCCGCTGGACTGAGGCCCTGTTAAAACAGTGTTTTTCGCGATTACATGAATGTCAGTCGAACGGCATCCAACTACGTCCAAATGATTTAGCAGGACGCACAAGTGTAACGGCTGGACAGACCGCATCGTGACATCTTTAGCAATAGCAGATGTCAATCACGTCTAATAAAAAAACATTTTTGCAACATCACTTCTTACATTCCAACAATCTACGTGCTATCAAGGCCTAACCGTAGAGCTCTGTTAACATAAGACAGAGGCCGAAGGCCCAGGAAAACACGCTTAACATGTGTTCAGAGCTACAGAAACAAAACGAACCAAAATGGAAGCTGCTCCCAGCTTTCATTTCAGGCCATTTCAGTTCCCTCACTTCGAACACAGCTTTACAGCCAAATCAGGTCCATGCCTTCACACACATTATGACCCACAGCGAAGTAGTGATGTGACGTGATTAACAAAGATCCTATTACAAGTACAAGTACAAGTTAGCGGGTGATCTGGCAGTCACACACAATCCGAGAGACTGCCCATCACTAGCTGATTAGAGAGACCACCCGTCACTAATCTACAGTCTCCATGTGTCAGCCACCTAGCTACAGAGAGACGGCTAATTCTATGCATCGTCCGCATTCTCTTCCTCTTCGTGTTTTCTCTTCACTCCTCGAGACTCACCCTCTGAAAAAACACAAAGCCGCAACATGTATGGGCATAAAAAAAAATATTCATTCAATGAAAGTCCCCCCCCAGTTCTAGAGAAAATTCAAGGACCTGAGGACTGTTTTTATGCTCTTAATGGTCGTTATTAACTGCACTTGATAAAACAGTGCCGTAACCTTTTCCAGACATGTTCTGGTGACACTGTATCATGTGAAGTTAGAATATGTAATACTTATGGCATCATATATAACATTTAACCCTCACTGGCTGATGTTCGGCTCTACTAAACAGCTAATGCCTTTAACCAACTGGGTCAGTTATGCCCGTAGTCCTTGTACCAGAGCCTATTGTTAGCATTTCTTCCTTAGCAATGTTCACAACCATCGCCATTACTCATTTTGCCTATGCACGGAGGGATGGCCAGGCTGAGTTAATGAGTTTGTCCAGGAGTGGATGACCGTGTGTGCTGTGGTATCATTAGCTCATGCCGATCAGCTGCCACTTGCCAGGAGATTGTAAAGTGCCGCTGGTCACAAGTGTCTGACTAATGCAAGAAGCGCTGTATAGCAAATACCGGACTTTGCCTTTATATTTGGGTTGGTAGTGTGGCATAGCAGTAACACGCTTCATCTGATCGATTTGGATCAACAAAGTTACTCTACACCGTGCTGGGCTAGTACTTGGATGGGTGACTGCCTGCGGGCAGGTAACCACCTCGGCATGTAACCTGCCGCTTAGGTCAACTCAGCCTACCATCCCTCCGGGGTAGGTAAATTGAGTACAGGCTATCTGGCTGGGGTCAAGGCAAGGCTTGTTCATCTGTGTGAGATGAGCTTCCTTTGAAGAGCTGCAGCATTTTAAACTTCATGTGCAAAAACATTACATTTTAATGTAATGTAAAACCTAAAGGTAAACAGAAAGTGAAAGTCGTTGGTGAAAACGAGTTAATGGGTTTTTACCAGCATCATCCTCCTCATCAACATCTTCGTCTCCGCTCGCCTCATCCTCAAGTCCATCTTCTTCACTGTCCTACGATCACATCCATAGCAATAGCAGTCTTTTCACAGGGTTTCCACCGTGGTCAAGGAATAATATTTAAGAACTTTTCAAAAACTGCTTACACTAATTTTCAAGGAGGAAATGTCAGCATTAAAATTCATCACTTAATGAATTGTGGCTGCAACAACTTCAGTATAAGATGCGAGCGTAGCGAGTGAACAACTTGTAAAGAAAACGTAAAGGTGACCGTATAGCGCAAATATGTGTAACGTTTATAGTTTCGTCAATCTTTTCCCATTTTTTCCTAAGTTTTCATTGAAAAAAAATTTCAGGACTTTCAGACCTAGAAACTCAAATTCAAGAACTTTCAAGGACCAACCTTGTTTTCAAGAACTTCGAAGGCCCGGCATTTAAAGTTCAAGAACGTTCAAAGACTTTCAAAAATGCGAGGGAACACCGAGCTTTCTAACTTGTAGGTTACACTGAGAGTTTTTAAAGGCCCAATCTGATAAGTTATTACAACGAGCACTGCAGCGCATTAGAGATTTTTCTGAGCAGGTGCTATACAAATTTACACTTTACTTACTTACTTACTGCTAAACACTGCCTACTGTATGCGCATCAAATAAATATCTAAATTCCAAACATTTGCAAACAAATGGGTAGGCCTATCTAAGTTTCAAAAACTTAACCATAATAAAATATTTCACTATTAGTGGAACAAAAAACTACAGGATTACCCAATAAAATCCACTGGGTTTTTTCGGGTATGTGCCAGACATCTGAAACAGTAAGTAAGTAGAACACTACACGTCAGCCCAGTGCTGACATATTGGAGCTTTGCAGCTGACAGTATGACTTTTAATTTTGTCCTTAAAACTGACAAAACCCTATTCTGCTAACCCTGTTTTACACGACAATGATAATTTACAAATTCACATCAAAATTTCACAATGAAAGTAAAAACAACTCTACTGACCTCATCCTCTTCATCAGTCAAACCTTCCTCGCCATCTGAAACAACACAGATTTCACGTATCAGTTCACCCAGAAATGGCAGCTTCCAGACGGGCTTATATTTTGTTGGCGAAACTTTCACATGATGGAAAATGTGTTCAGTTTTAGAATCCTGTTACAAAATTTTGAGAGGCCTTTCCCAATGAAATTTTAGGGGCAAAAACATGCAAATTTAGTGCAATTTTGGACAACTTCAAACTATGATGGCGAACATCCCCGTAACTTGACTTTCCTGCCAGGGTAGTCTGAATCCCACAGATTTTCCCTCAATCGAACGTACAGCACCGGGTGGACTCAAGTTCGGCTCTGCCCCAATTTTCCAGTTTGTTACACTTTTACAATGCAGTGAACCCGCAGTAAGGTACTAGGGGGAAAGTTCATGACAACTTTGTCGTTGTTTTCTTGTTTTCTTTTGGCTCAACAGCTGGGATGGTCAAGACATACAATGCATTGCAATCCATTGGATATTCACATAATAACCAACAACAAAAATGGTATCATAAATGCTAAATGAAGGATAAATCAATCTAGTGATGGAGTACTGGTAAGTCGAGGCAAATGGCCACAATTTTGCGGGGGGAAAATTCAAGGCCTTTTAAGTAGAGTTATTAAGACCGCTCACTCATCTGAACCAGCTAATCGTAGGCAAAAAGACCGCTTAACCAATTAACCGTTGTAATAACACCTAAACATAAAATGAACAGCAGCACGTTTGTAGAAATGTTTGAAAACAAGTGATAAACATATTCATTATTGAATGCACATCAATACATTATTCTCATCACATTTTCATCTTCATCATTAAACAAACAACACAGAGTAATAAAATAAGGTCTCAAACTCAAATGTCAATGTAAGAAAAAAAATCTCAACACCTGTAATGCTTAATAAATAACTTTGCATGGCGCTGCATCATACCCACCTGTGTGTTAATGTTGATGACGGTGTGTACGGCGCTGAAAAAACGTTATTATTGCCTTTAGTTGTACGCAGAGTTCGCTGTTGCTGCTTTTGTGCAAAAGTTTAAGTAAAAATTTGCGGCAGCGCTATAATTATGTACCGAAATTTGAGCGCAAGAGACATTATATACAAGTCCTGTATTATTGCGGTTAACTGGACCGGCAGTTTCAGGACCAGTCCTCCATTCAGGACCGGTCAACCATTAAACAACCCTGCTTTTAAAAGCGTTTACCATACCTATTCCAGCAATGTTTTACCAACTCACCACAATAGAAACAAAAACGGAGGAACAGATGCACAAGCAGAGGCACAAATAATCTGTCGGTAAAACGAACAAAATTTTTTTTTGAACTGTTGTACGCAAAATTGTCACATTAACTTTAAAAATGTCCAACATTTCAGAGGGCGAGCAGGTAATTGTCCATCCGTAATAATTTGAATTTCAAGGACTTCCGAAGACCTGTTACATCAAATTCCAAAACATTCAAGGCCCTAGTCTATCCAAGGTCTCTCCAGGTCCAGGAAAAATGGATTTTCAAGGCACAAGGACAAAATTGTAAAATAACGGATAATGCCAAACAATGGCAAACACACAAGATGTCTCAATTCTCTCAGAACGTTATGGACAGAAAGACAACAGACAGGATGTTCAAATTGCCATTCTGCCTCAAAGCAGTGTAGTGGTAACAACTGCTATTGCTACTACTATTACAACAACAACTACTACTAATACCACACTCACCGTCGTAGTCGTCCTCATCTGGGGCTGGTTCACCATCGCGATCAAAACCATCCACAAAGAGAACCGACTCCAGCATCTCAAAGATCTTATCCCGGTAATCCTCCGACTGAGTTATGTCACAGTTGGAGAGCTCCAGTGTCTGTAGGGCTGCTAGCTTCTTCTGCAAGTCACAACAACGACAAGTACTGGTAAGTTGATAACCACTACAACAAATAATAATACAACAACTACTATACTACAACTAGGTAACCATCCTCCTGTGCTATGCTATAGCTGCACAGTTCCATAGTCTGTAGGGCTGGTAGCTTATTCTACAAATGACAACAACGACAAGTACCAGTGACTACTACTACGAATACTACCACAGCAACTTCTACTGCTATTCGGTAATCTTCTGCCTGGGCTGTCACAAATGAACAACTCCATCTGCTAGCAGCAGTGCTAGCTTCTTCTACAGGTCACAACAACAACAATGAACATTATAACTACAACAAGTACTACTACTACCACTACTGGTCTACTACAACAGCTAACTCTACTACTACTACTACTACTGCTACAACAAATACTATATGTCAAAGTTGAACAAGACCAGCATCTGATGCACACAACCGCAATAGGTGATAAGTATTGTATGCCGAATGTAAAACCCGAGATCCAGACAGTAAATCCGAAACACCCTTACCTTACCTCTGGGGTGGACAGGCTCTTACACCTGCCCAGCACTGAGGCCGTATCAGCTCGGCCCAATGCGCGTCCCCGAATGTAACCAAAAGGTTACAGGTAGCAGCTATAAAACCGTAGACGGCTGTGAAGCCGTAAACAGATGGCTGTAATGACGTAAATAAACGGCTATAAAGCCGTAGTCGGCTGTGAAGCCGAAACCAGCACAAAAGCACTGGTAACGTGTAGCAATCTGCTCTCACGGGTTTGGTCAGCTCTCAGTTAGCGCCTCACTTCCAGATTTTAGAAATCTTTTGGGTCATTGATGCAAAGCCCCACCACCACGGCAAGGTGGCTGACCACGGTGGGGATCCGAAACACCTCTGCACATAAAATTTCACCAGAATTGTTTCAAGACTTGTAATGACAGACTGCAAACTGACACAGTATACATTAACTATTAACGGCAAAGAATTCTCATCCGTGATATAGAATCGATAAAAATTTATCATAAATCAATCAGCCTCAAGCTATAACTTAACTGTCTAGAAAATTTCGTCATAATGCATTCTCTATTTCAAAACTTATCTGACCGAAAACAGCGAAACAGGCACACAAAATGCTATATCCTTTGACAAGCACTGTCATTGGGTTAATGGAAGCAGGAATTTGCAATGTGCAGACAGATACCTGCAAATTTCCCACAGAGGAGATTATAAATGCTCACATTTTCAACTGTGCCCCCAAATTCCCCCAAATAGGGGACAGTCAGTACAAATATTGTATTTTTTAGATTTTCCAACAAAAGGAATTTTAGCAAGTGCCCTCTGCCATGTCCTTCTTTAATTGAGTGAAGTAACTAAGAACACAATGGCTAACATACCAACGGCTCTAGTGTTGTTAGTTCTTTGATCGGGTTGCCGCTTAAACTGATGTGTTCAAGTTCTGGACAGCCGAGCAAAGCATCAAGGCTGTTGGATATCCTGTTATCACTCAGATCCAACTGTCAGACACAGTACAATAATATGCTACAGGACGAATACTGCAATCATACTAAACAAATTAAAGCAATGCAGTTGACACGACATGCACGATGCAAAGTAGCTGTCAAGATATAAAAGGCATACAGTGTGGGAAGCAGCAATTTATGCATTTAATGTAACACAGTGCAAATGCAAAGACATAAAAGACAGCACATGTAAAACAGTAAAATTGTAAAGAGTCACTTCAAGAAGCAAAATGCAGAAAAAGCATCAAGTCCCTGAGACACCTTAAATACTGGATACTGCACTGAATTAACATATTAAACAGCATGTGGTCTGAGACCACAGCATGTGGTTTACAGTCGTAAAATTTTAGCATCCTTTTATGTAAGCCGGACCTTCCGACATATTCATTTGCAGTGTTTTTACGCTTTCATTTACTTATTTATCATAAAGCAGAATTATGTCATGTCAGTCTTTCTTTGTCATAAAATGACCTGGTCGCAATGAAGATAAAGTGTATGATGCCAAAATGAATACTATCAGCCAAATGTAGATGACATATAGAGCTATAATCAGCTGTAGTTTACTAATTTCAGTTGCTTGCAAATTGCGATAACCATGATGGCTCATGTCTACAGCTCACTGCAGTTGCAGTTCTTTGTAGTGCAAGCCGTTAATTATTCAGTGATAATTATCAAAAAAGTGCAAAAACCCACAATATCACAAATAGAAAGCGCTTTCCATGGTGCGAGTTAATCAATTTGTATAATTTTTTTTCATGGTCAATGTGTTTCACCATACGTCACCGAAAATGTCTCGGCAAAAAGTTGAAGCTCCCAAGACTCTCGAGAAGCAGCAACGTCTCGTCTCGAATTTTAAACGTCTCGTCTCAAACAAAATTTTGAACATCTCAACCTCGTCTCGGTCTCGAAGACATGAGTCTCGGGTATCGTCTCGGTCTCGGCTCTAAAAATCTTGTGCATATCCCTGAAAAGCGGAGGTACAAATAATCCGCAAGCGAAGCGAGCAGGAAAAATTTTACTGTTTAGGCAGTCTGCATACAACAACTCAAAATTTTTCAGCATTTTTGTGAACTTTTGCACCCTGGTACTTTTAAATTCCCTGACTTTTCCTGACCGTAGGAACCATGCTATTTTCATTGTTTTTCCACTTTTTCACTGCAAACCACTGTTCTAAACATTAAGATACTGCATCGACAGAGAACAGAAATCAGAACGCAGTTCCCTCGCCGCACCTTTCTAAGGTTTGGAAGTTTGGGAAATCCCTTTAGTGACGTGAGCTCGTTGTTGGTCATCGACAGCGTCTGGAGGTTAACGAACTCGTCTGTGATGCCGGCAATCGATGTCGCTTTACAACTGTCGACGTTTAACTCCTCAACCTTAACAGAAACAAATAACAACAATCAAAATCCAACTAACGTTACCGTACACCGCTAGTTAGCGGCAGAGGGTTAAAAAATAGTCGGGGCAAAAAGTTGCAATTTTCCAACACACAGATCTATGTAAATTTTGGCCAAAAGAGATTATGGGTACCATACTCAAAATTTTGACTTTGCCCCTGAATTTCCCCCAAATGGGGTTTTTAGCCCCAAATTCAGCATTTTGAACAGTTTTCCTTCCAAAAAATATTTCTGATAGCCCAAGATATAAGAGAAGCAATTGCCTCTGCCTCCCCTACTGTTCCAACGCCATTAGCTGCATCAGATGACATACCGGTAGGACCTGTGTGGGACAGTTGGAGAGGGGGAAGGGTGTAAATAGGCCAAAGCTACGTAAAACAGCTTAACAGATAACGAAATCCAACAATTAAACAGACGCTAAACGGTGTCTGACGCTAAATAAAGTTTTACCAAATGTCAGCGAAAGCAAACGACAGAAAATTGCCACAATGACTGCTATCTTCCGGTCTCCATTTTCTAGTAAAAGTAGTGAAAGCATGCACAGGGTTTCACAGCATTATTCTACTGAAATACGAAACTTGTGCACAAAATACATATCATACCTCTTCGGGAGTCCGCCCGTCCATTTCTAGTTCGACCTGTTTCTCCATTCTGTGTATAAATAATCACTTTCTAATCCACTTTGTTCTAAACTTCCTACAACAACCGGTACCCGCTTCAAAAATGGCGTTCTTTGTCATCCTTCAATTAGTGATGCACGTGTCGCGGTTTTTCGTGCGCAATAATCATACGATACTTTGCGAATCAAACTTGAGTATATTTTTCTCCTTGATCACAGCAAATAAAGCACACCTAATATCAGCGTTGTGTAAAATAAAATAAATTACTTATGTGGCAATTTAAATTCAACCTATTCGAAATATATAAATAGAGTTCATGCTTTATTTCAACACGTTTTACTACTACTTTCGTCTACCGGTAATTTTCAACTAAAAAATAGAAGCTCGCGTAATATAACAGAACACATTATTTTTTATATTTATTTATTAGCCCCAATAATTCAGAGGAAATTTTACAGCCAACTGAACATGAGATAGTGATATCAAGTTAGCACTTTCTCTTATTTCACTGTAATCATTAATGGATGTCTATTTGCATTTTGTTCAAAAGGAAAAAAAATCACTGAATTTTAACAACAATGATTATAAACCAATGCAAGTGTCATAAGGTTTCTACGGGTCAGGGAAAACTGAAAAATGTCAGGGAATTTGTTGTCATGGAAATGTCTGGGAAAATTTTGAAAAGTCAGTGAAAATGATCTTTGATCATGCAGACTGCAGATAACTGTGATTTTCTGCATCTCCAAATATTAAAAAGCAGGCTTCCATTGAAAGTCCAAAAGCTAAACGTGTTTCAGCTTCAGGGGGGACTTTGTCTTCTCTCGTCCCCCAACCAGGGCCTGTCATTTGCATATTGCTCTATTAATACCGTTTCATTAATACCATTTATGACATTTGTGCAATAGGGTTATTATTTCGATAATGTCAGGGAAATTGTCATTCCATGACTGGAAAAGTCGGGGAATTTTGCTACAGAAAACCTGCAGTTACCTTGGTCTCAGGCATCTCGCGTTTGTTTTACTATTTTTTCTTGACTTCAACATTCTCTCTTCAAGATGTTTCTGGGCTTTAAAATCATTCAAATACGCTGCTGCTTAGCAATATTGGTGACTAATCCATCATGCCTTTTCCGATCATCAAATCATAAAAGCAACTGAAAAACACTCAGTTTTATTTCAACGTAAATAATTGTTTGCCTTCATATGATAAGCAGACCCAGGAGTCGAGTCAAAGCACAGTGGGTAAGAGCAAATTATTATCCAGACACCCAAGGCATGGAGAGAATAGCAAGCATTCCGGAGACACAATGCATTGCAGGTCTGCAGGCCAGGCCCCAGCAGGGTCCAAGTCCAGCGCCAAGGGTTAAAGCTGAGAGAAATTGGAAGCTCCCAGGAACCGTTTAAAGCTTTTTGATGCACAAGTAACTAATTGTTGTATTTTGTAAAAAAAGTATGTTTGCATTTTGTAAGATAATTTCCGTACAGGCTAAAATGTGAGAGGGTGGGCAACTAACGTCCCCTTCAATTTTAGCTCCCCTTTCCTATGATACCTGCTACAACGCTAATGTTCTGTAGAAACTCACTGGGATTTGCATGTTTTGGACCCTAACATTTTTCTCAGGGAAGACCCCACCCGAAATTTTAAAGGGGCATTATAAAACTCGGCCTACTAAAGATCATCATCAAAAATTTTGCACCGATCGGTCAACCGAGCTTGGAGATCCCACGTTGGTATAAAAATTTTGAAAACAACTGCGGTAAAACATCCGCTCGCTCCGAAAACTATCGTTTCTGGACGGACTAAAAGTTCGAAGGTCAGGCTTGTCCAGCAACAGGCAGACAGCCGCATAATTTACCCGCACTGGTCCGCCTTAATTTCCTCTACAGTTGAAGATCGAACGCATTCAAACAGAGTGCAAAGTGTTCTAATTCTCAAGTAAACAGAATACAAACTACAGTACGCACGAGTTACATCGTTTCTGTACAACGCGCACATGCCGATTAATACTGGAATTAGTTCTGCTACACCTGGTATGACGGCAAAAACACGAAAAACAGTTAAGTTACGATACGTTGAATTTAAAAGCCTACAAAAACACAACGCCATCGCCTGGCTAGCAAAATGTAAATGTTTCGGAATCAAACATGCGGACGTGAACCAGTGGCTCGTGAAAAAGGGAACATTCCAAAAATTATAAGAAGAACTTTGTGTATGAAAATTTTCATCCAAATATTTAAAATTCAGGGTGGAAACAACACATCTTCAAAAAATTTAAAGGCCAAATTAAAATTCCGAGTATCTGTAGTCTCTTCTGTCAAAAATTTGCAGCTTTTGTCCGAAAATTGCAACTTCCTACCCTGCCTGCTTTTTGACGCACGACACCACTGACACGCATCGCTGCGTCACTATTACAAACGATAAACGTCTACAAAATCTTTCAGCGTTAATAAACATATGCGCTGGCACAGAAAAACGGACAAGCAGACACACCGATATTATTTACGTAATGTCCCGGCGTCTTTCAGATACATATGGTAAAGACCTGGTCCCTAAAAACATTTCTTAGCCCTAAAATTAAATTCTGTGCTTCCAGTTGCAGCGACAAAAAAACAGCGATGGGGACGGGAATATTGGAAAATTTTAAAAAATTTTCTATTTCTGTATCATAAAATATCCTGTAGTATTACAAAACAACTCGTAAAAACAAATAAACATACTTAAAGTAGCCATGAGAACTTCAGCAAAGTTACTGCAGCGTTACAGACCAGATGTAAACAGTTTCTTTCCGTAAAACTTTCAAAACAAACTAAAAATGGCACCAACATTTTTGAGTGTTTAATTAAAATGTAATTGATGCTGGTTTTTTTTCTAGGGATGGATAGCAACCGGAAAAACAGAATTTTTTGCAGGCCTTGTTATACGGCCGTCGAAACAGGCCACATTACAAGTGATGTCCGTCTGCTTCTCTGACTGTCTGTTCCATGCAAGACGGAAATGGGAGAGAAAGAAGGGCACTTGCTGTAAAGACACTCATCAGTCACGTGACAGGATCGACCAATCACAGCCTGCGCCGCATCATAACGTCGTAGGGTCGCGATCTGACATCCATGGTTGACGTAGATGAACTGAAAACAATGCAAATACACAGAATAAACAATCACTGAGATTAATCAATGAAAAAAAGATGGATATCAAAATTATGAAAACATTGGAGGATTTCGAAAATGGTTTATGAAATTAAATAAATTAAGGACACAGATGAAGTGATAATAAATAGCATATGACAATGATGAGTGATTAATTAAGCTTTCCATAGAAACAACAGCAGAAATGGAAGAAGATCTCGACATAAATTATGGGAGATCATGGAACTTTTCGGCGTTTTGAGCTAGCGAGGGTTAAACCCAATGGTTGTTTTTTTGAAGGTCTGACCAGGTCTGAGCTGCTCCAAGTTGTTTTTTGTTGTTTCCAGAACGAAAGCTTCACGTTTTTAATCATTCCAGAAAGGCCCATGTCAATCCAAAAGCTTTCCGGGTCGAAAGTGCGTAAAGCCGGTGCAGTGCAGCACAGGAGGGTGAATGACGTCACGTCCCCCGTGTCAGCCAATCAAACAGATTGTTTACACGTCTGTTTCACACCAGATTATGGGACTTACGTGTAGTTATGTACCAATTAATTTAGATTTGTGCATTTTACTGTGCGTAAAGATAATCGTACAGGTGTGTGCATTCATCGGCACGTTTTCACTTAGACCTTTACTGAGTCAATTCGCTGAGTGAAACCTAAAGCCGAACACTAAAGTCTGTAGGCCTACTTAGATCAAAGCTCAACTAAACTTTGGTATGTTCTTCGATCACCCGTTTAGACTTGAGACTTTCGATGAGACTTCAAACTGAGACCGAACTTAACTGCTCAGTGACAGGCAAAAAGGGAAATCACTTCACTTTTTGGAGCCTAAAGTATGGACTCAGACCATACTTTTACCACAGCAAATTGGCTTTAAGTCAAAAAGCAAAGTCACCCAATGTAGCACGAAATACCTACGAGCGTACTCTTGCAGTTTTCATCGGTCCACCATTGGACGGTGCCGCAACGCTTGAGAAAGTCTGACGACGCTGAGTTGTACCTGCTACCATGACAACACTGGGACCACTCACGGCTTCGACTCTACTCAAAGGCTCATCCCACCGTGATACTGACTTGGACCTAGACAGTCACACCTAAACTATTATTACTAGAGCACGTTAACTTAACGTATTCCACTAAACAGCAGTTATCCGATGATCGAATACTATCCAATTGAGAAAAAATGATTTTGTTGCCATTTCATCACTACTGTCAGGGTCATGCGACACAGCTGCAAGTTTGTCAGTCGTCAATCTCTCGACCTAGTTCACCTACAGCTTCAGCAATATAATAGTGCATTAATTAACGTGCATTAATGCCATTAAATACTGATGCCTCAACAGCAGTAATTATTAATTTCCCAGAAAAAATGTCATTCGAAATGAACCACAAACGACCTACGACAGGCTGTCATCGACACGCCCACCACAGTCCCACCGAAGCTCCCCTCATATTTGCTAGAAAAATGCATCACATTGTTGTCATATTGCACTGCCATCAGCCCAAACATGCTCTGACCCAAACTCCAAACTTTTGTGCTGAAAACTAACACACCCATTACGCATGCTCTGATCAAATATTCACACTAATTTTGCTTTTTCTACACTTTTCTGTTTTTTTTTTCAAATAAAAAGCCTACATGGAACAGAGAAATGGAGAGACAGACTGACTGATGAGCAGAACCCATAATAATCATGTTGGCTATTAATAAAAATGCACAGAATTAATTCCGTCACGTACAAAACAGAAAGTAGAACAACAGCATCAGTTAGAAAATGCAGAAGTCTTTGGATAAACTCAAAAGCAGAAAAGTATATCATGAAGTATACAGATTAATCAACTTATATTTACTGTGACAGTTTGTTCATCATGGACATATCTAACATCAAACAAAAATCATTCTGAGTCAAAAGGGCAGCAGCAGCAGCCGCCTAAATGTCAACAAATTAGTAAAACAAACATTAGCTCCATTTTTTATTGTCTAACAGTTTTGGTTAGTGCTAGCTGTTAGCATAAACGTCCTAATTTCTGCTGACAGCATTGCAGATGAAAAATTTGAAAGAGTTTCTTTTTTTGTATTGAGATTGAAATTAGAACGTTATTAATGTTATTAGAATGAAATTAGCATATTTAAAATATACATATCCATGGGCCAGCCTAACGTGTTAGACCTAGGTAGGCCATCAAAAATGCAGCTGCTGTTATTTGATGAAATCATAAAGCCTAATCTCTTAAGACTCTATGAAGCAAAAAACCACTCACCTAACAGCGCGGGTCGTCTGCATGTAGCCCGGCTTGCAGGGCAGTTGGGTTGGTTTGGATCGACTCTGTCCACCGTTGCCACGTGCAGACATCAGCGCAGCAGAAACACCACCAGACTGCTGGCGGGACTGACGCATGGCGGCCCGGGATCTAAGTTCTTGAGACAGTGGACTTAAACATGCTGACGACGTGGACTGTATCGATCTACAGACAGACACACAACTACAACAGTGCAACAACTACTACTACTGCAATAACAACAACTACAAACAACTACAACACAGGCCTGCTGCTGAGACTGACTCATGGCAGCCTGGGATCTGAGTTCTTGAGACAATGGATTATGCAAGCTGATGACTGACTGTATAGACCTATGGTTCAGCACAGACAACTACAACTACAAATAACTACAACTGCAACAACAACTACAATTACAAGCCTGATTCATGGCAATCACTCTCTTAGTTCCTATGATGGTGAACTTAGACACACTAATGACTCTGACTGTATCGACCTACAGTTCCGCACACAACATTAACAGCTTATAAGAGTTGAACACTACAGTGTATAGCACTTCATGCAAAGCCATCTTAAAGCTACGAAGCGTCACCTGCCATATGGGATCACAGAGTGTTACCTGCTACCTCATACAGGTGAATGCACCCCACCTTAAACCCAGCCATGCATAAATAACTTGCCAAAAGAATGGAATGCCATGTCCTAAAAGTAGCAACCCCTCCCCTACAGATAAGTTAGTGTAAGACAGTTAATACCTCGCACATTTTTACAAAATTTGAAACATTCATTGAGACAATAATTCTGAACTAACATCTAAAGTTGGAGCATGACCACCTTTGGCCTCAACGCAAGCTCTTAGTCTAAGGTGGGTACGCTGCTGTTTAATCCCTTTGTCAATAACAATGTATTGAACGTATGCTTAATG
>Ga0209671_1000799_pt1 | contig 23251 bp, 14 predicted proteins | sample WorMetHERISLAND2_2_FD_187401 | JGI IMG/M metagenome (GOLD analysis project Ga0209671, IMG submission 187401) | Marine gutless worms symbiont microbial communities from Max Planck institute for Marine Microbiology, Germany - Olavius geniculatus... | ecosystem: Host-associated > Annelida >... | reverse complement strand
TCCACTTTTTTGCCGCACCCTGTAGTTGCTAAATACTGTAAACCGTATATTTGTAGAAAGTACTAGTGACAAAATCTCTTTTTAAACGGTATTGAGTATACTCTTTGTCCTGATCCATTCGTTCTTTCGTCGGGAATCCGATTGCCTGGAACTTGCTGCATGCCGGACAATTGTGCGTGACCCATCATGCAGTGGCACTACTTTCACACATGACCTGCTAAAGATACTTGTGTACTCACCGCAATTTTTGCATGAAACTGCGCTATACGCATTTACAAATATTGTGCAGACCGAATGTGCTCAGGTAATGCGACGTTGCTTTTAGTTGTTTACTTTACGCGATCATCGAACAGCAACTCTTGAAGCACAAAGTAAAACAGAGCGTAGTGGCGAGTCATGAGTCCATAAGCAGTGTAGTTGATACCACTGCAGACATAGTGTTAGAGATAGACCAGAGAGCAGTGTACTTGTAGTGCTGTCTGCTGTCGGTATATAGGTCTGTCGAAAGGCGTCGGTTTCGTGCGGTTTGATCAACGTCACGAGGCTGAGCGTTCCATCAAGCAACTCAACGGACTCATCCCGGACGGCTCGGGCGAACCTATCACCGTCAAGTTTGCCAACTCGCCCAGTTCAAACAGACACAGCAACAGCAACAACAACAGCATGAACAACAACCACTTCCCGTTGTCCAGCGCTTCAATGGCTGCCTACCTGTCACCCACCAGAAGACTCATGGGCTCCCTACATCACCCTGCTAACCGCTTCCGGTGCGCTCGCGTCATTTTTGCCATAACATAAGCCATGCGAGTATAATTTGTTTTATTATACATAATACTGCAGAGTGGCAAAATTGAAAGCAAAATACACAAATATATATTAACAGCAACAAAAAAAAATGTTGGCAGAAAACAGAAGTATATGAAATTATACAGAGCACTAGTACACGAAATCATACGTTCTCGGCTTACATGCGAAGAACGTGCGTTGGAGCACGCCGGTCCATTTCTATATTTAGAACATTCTTCCAGGATCAATTAAAATAGCACATTTTCTCTTTGTGTTTATTTTTAGACGCCAAATCAAACGTTGTTACTTCTCGTTCTACTAGTTCACACTGAGCGCTTTCGGCGTTGTTTACAGTTAGCGCGCTGGATAAATTACTTACTTACTTAACACGCTGTCGCTGCGCTTGCTGCATGTGAATCGACCTAGCTGGTGTGTCACTAGAAGTATAGGAAACTGCCAGCGTATTTTAAATTGCCAGTAATTGTCTCAAATTTTTGGGAGAAATAAGTTTTGATCGCAGACAGTTTTTTGTTTGTTAGCGAAACTAATTCTGCTGTAAATTTTTAATTTCGTCACGTGAGTGACGTGACTACGCTTTAAAAGTCGTGATGCTTTTAGCAAGTTATCGTCGTCATTTTTTTAACGGACATACAGTCTCGCAGATTTCTTTTAACATTTTACAACAACAAACGACCATTTACCGATCTGCATTTTGTTGACACCGAGATACTATTGATACTTGTGCCGTGTAAGTGGGTGGCACATGCTGACACAACGCTCAAGTTGAGAATTTAGTTAAAGAAATCTTACTTGTTTATGTCGCAGTTAAAGTTTATCAAATTTTGTAACACTCGATTTGCATTAGTTGAAACGGCCCAGAAAAAAATCTGTTTTATAGCAGCAGTTTTAATGTAGTTTGCAATCTGATTATACGAATTGTACGCGTGAAATGGATGAAGCTGGCTGCTCGTTAAGCAAGTAAGCAAGTGTATTAATTTTATAATTGGCGCAATCAAACGCAAAAGTCTCAATGCGCGCCAAAATCTCAGACTTTCAGTCTAACAAGCACGTCGTCTTTAGTAGTGGTTTAAACTGCTGTTTGCACTGCACTGGCTGATGTGCAATGTGCTTGTTATGTGGCAGGTTTTCGACACTGGACGGATCGATGTCATTTCCAGGCAATCTGCTTGGCGGAGGCTCGAGCAGTGCAGCCGGCAGCGCGGCGTCCGGATGGTGTCTATTCGTTTACAACTTGGCGCCGGAGACCGAGGAAAATGTTCTCTGGCAGCTGTTTGGACCATTCGGCGCCGTCCAGAATGTCAAGGTTAGTTAATCGCTTACTTCTACTACTAAATGCTTTGTCTAAAGGTGCATGGCGAATACTTAAATTTTTGAGTCTTCTCCTTTTTCTTGTTCTTTTTTCTTTTCATGTTTCTCTTTCTGCTCTTCCATATTGTTTCTTTGCGCTGCCATAAGGACTTACACTTTGTCTAGCTTGAGTGTCATTACCGACTACTTTGGTCAAGCTTCATTTCCACTGTGACGAAACTTACTCATTGAAATGTCTTAAAATGTGACAAAGACACTACCGATAAATAGAAGTTCAAAGGACGGTTATTATTTCAATTGCCGTGCCACATAAGCCCTTGTTCAGCTCTTAAGTGCGAAAAAGTAAATGGACAATCTAGTGGACGGTGCAAGCTAGACATTATTACTGATGAACCACTATCACGATGTCGTATTTAGTCTTTGTCGTGACCAGTATTGATGACCTTGTGCGACTTTTGAAAGTAGGCTAAGTCTGACGTTAGATCATTAGATGTGAGTCTTTATTATGCGGTCGTTTTGCTAGGCCGCATTACGGGCCTTGCTAGTCCGTCTGTCCGTCCGTCTGCGACATGTGGTTGGTGACATGTTCGCAGGTGATGCGTGACTTCGCGACGTCCAAGTGCAAAGGTTACGGTTTCGTGACGATGACCAACTACGAGGACGCTCTGGTAGCGATAGCTGCACTCCACGGCTACCAGCTAGGCAGCAGAATTCTCCAAGTGTCGTTCAAGAAGTCCAAGCAACTGGCGTACAACGGCTCGGCGGCTAACAGTAGCACTACGGGTCTGTCGAGCCCTGAGAGTGCCGCCCTTGCCGCTGCCATTGCAAACCTCTGAACCAAAGCACCGCTCGCCAGCCGCCCATTACACCGTGCAGCCAATCTACTAATTGCTTACTTTAAGTCATGCATTCCGTACGTCCGCAGTCGTACTTCAGTGTTTCATTCAGTGTGTATGTATTTGTGTCGCTTTTGTCTATTACGAACTTACGTGCATCTTTGTCAACTTAGTTACGGTTAATGAGTATGCAAATTTATTTGGTTAAATTACATATAATGAATTATTGCAGTAATAATTATAGGACAGTCGTTATAGGTTGGCCGCCGGCCTGATTGGTTCAAAAATTATCGAATTGCAGCGTTAAATACTAGCGTTCAGTAGCCGAGTTAATACTTTTGTACCCGTAAAAATTAATAATGTTACGTCAGCGTTAGCGCTGCTGTTTAATTGAGCCTCAATATTGGTCGTTGGTTTTGTAGCCTAACTTAAACTGAATTCGATCTGAGTAACTGATAATAACTGATGATGGTTGGTACATTTAGTAGTAATTTGATCGTTGTATGCTTTGTTGTCTGTTGTTTGTACGCATTGAACTTGTTCGTTCGATCTTCGTTTAGCTTCTGGTCGTTGCGTACGTTGCGGACGTTTCGTGCGTACGCGCGTACGAGTGCGTCGTACTGTAGTTGCGCGCGTCTACGCATGCTTTTGCTTACTTCATTCATTCATTCATTCATTCATTCAATCATTCATTCACTCGTTTAACGAATACAGTTCGATTGCCGTCATGCAACTACTGATTTCTTTTAGCATCACTTTGCCTCAGCTCTTAATGTTAACCTAGGTGAATAATACCCGACTTTGCTTTCGGTATAAATAAATATGAATATAAATAAATAATATTTATATAAAAAGTAAAAAAAACTAGCAATAGCCGATGTATACTGTGACTGATAGGGAGAATGATTTCGGATACTTCATGGCGTGCTAATTAATCGTCGTCGCGAAGCAAGCGGCATCTCGCCATGCGCTGTTTGCAGTTTGCAACATTACAGCTACAAATTCTTGATATGAGACACAAAAGCAGCTGCCGATATCAGTCATTTCAGCTATGACAAATCGCTTCAATTACTTTTTTCAACTGTCCCTTTTTACTGATACTGGCCAACAGTTACGGCATTAAAAAGAAATCGTTGTCAGTGGTAGCTATTAATTTTGTCGACTTATCTTCTACAGTTTGGAAAATTTGTCGATGATGTATTATCTACCTCTGATAGGCAACTGATAGGTCAATATTGTATATAGCACGTCGTTTTGCACTGCAATCAAAGTTTTGAACAAAGTTACAGTTCAACAGCTACGTAATGCCTATAGGCGCTGACACGATATTAGTTCTATCGCCCCAACGATTTCTGGCATTTTTTGCTTCACTGAGTGAGCAAATTTGTATTATGTCAAATTTTACTCGGGCAAACACTGTCACACACTGACAATACATCGCCTAAAGCGGGTGCTTACAGCTTTTTCATAGATCTTGTAGCTGGACTTAAAGGTGGGAAAAAGGAAATAAAAACTAAACGGAAGAGAAGAAATAAAAGGGGTAGAAAAATAAGGAAAAAAACGGAGAAAAGGGATGGAGGAGAGGGGCAAAGAAAAACCGAAAAACGGGGGAAGGGAGGTGGTATTGTTCGACAGTAATTCATAAATTTCGGCGCCTAAGGCAACTAAACCGGCGACTGTTGCACCGTTGTTGTCATCGTGCAATCATTACACATACAACTATCTACGAGTGAGTATATTAGTATAAACTGATGCGCCCTGTTAGCATAATCATCTGCCGCGTAGCTTCTCGGTTGCTGTAGAGTATTTTGAAAAGTTTTGCTAGAATCGATGTTTCATTCATACCACGACACACATACACGCTTGTATGAGACTTGCATGACGTCACATGACCGGTTTTTGACGGTTTTGATACATTAATTACATGTTCTAGCGCCGGTATAGAGTGCAGAAATCGCATACATAGTCAGCCATCTGCACAACGTGTATTTTGCTACGAACGTGTTTGTAACGGCACTATTTCGTGACACCCTGTAGCCTATGTTTCGTGGGACAACGGCTATTGTTGTGCCTGCACTCTAATATACCACGCTTTGTTCCGGTGCCCGTCTAGCCAAGGAGAGATATTTCTCTTAAAAGCTGTATAATTTTGGCTTGAATGCACAATCGTTATCGTTGCTACTGAATAGGCTTATTATAGCATTGCGCGTTACTTAGTGTGTCAATACTTATTTCGTTTACAGGTTAGGGCCCATAATGTAGGACATACGTTGTTTCGAGAAATGGCTTAAAAAATTAAAGTTGCAGAGACTTTAGTTTAACCAAACAAAAAAGTTGTCATAGGCCTAATTCCTATCAAATGTGACGTAATTTAAAGTCAACGCTATATGACAGTCATACGTAGACCTACGTAAAGTTCAAGGTTGTAAAGGTCGTTTGATTGGTTGAAGAGTATTTGATCATGTAACGAAAAACAAAAAGTTATCGGCCAACAGAGTGTTCATTTAAGTTAAAACGTAAAGGATCGCGTCAAACAAGCAAATCCAGATTTGACTGACAGTATTATATATACACGGTGTCCGGAAAAATGTAACCCCTAGACACTGTACAATAAAAATGTCAAATCTAAACGAATTCAAATGAAATTTCGTACGATCAATCCGCAATAAATTGCTATAGAATAGAGATCACCAAATTTCATTTAAAGTATTATTTCTCAGCGGAGTTAAGAATTGTTGAATATCGATAACAAAATATCACCGTTACCAATACAGCGTTACATAAGTAAAGGCTGCGGTTAATGTACATTTTCGTAACTCCAACAAAAAACATCCGATTCTGGCAACATTTCGTATCGACAATGCATTATTTATCGGCAATCAAAATGCGAAATTTTAAATAAATGTGCCAAAGCCAAAGCGAACAATAGTTACGGCAACTTTTGTGATGTCACCCCGAAACACTTCAGTTTCAGGTCTTCTGTGTCTGACGTAATCCACAAAAACCTAAAACTGGAGTGTTTTGGGGTCACCTGACATAAACCACTGTAACTGTTGTTGGCTTCAGCGGATTTAATTGAAATTTAGCATTTTGACTGCAAATGGATGGCGCATTGTTGACGCATAATTTCGCAAAAAAACGGGTGCTTTTTGTGAAAGTTACAAAATTGTATAGTAATCGCAGGGTTTTCTTATGTAACGCCATATTGGTAACGGAGATACCTTGTTATCGATATTCAACAATTAATAACTCCGCTCGAAAATAATACTTTTGAACAAAAACTTGGCGATTTTTTAAAGAATTTATTGGAAATTCATCGTACGAAATTTTATTCAAATTCGTTCAGATTTTACATTTTTATTGTACGATGTCTAGGGGGTTACTTTTTCCGGACACAGTGCAGTTGTCTTAGAACGGTGTACGAACATTAGCATTAGAGCACGGCAAAATGCATACAACTGGGAGCCACCGTGTCGATCTGCTTTACCATGCATACAGTGTATGCACGTACATTTACCGTTACGTTTTATGACGCCACATTTCTATGCACAAACTAAGTAGACATCACTGTCTTAAACATTGTTCAGCATCGTGTATACGTACCGTTATGTAAGCCTATTGTTTGAGGCTGTTCGGTTACGGTATCTCTGCCAGAATGTAGCTGACGTTTTATTGCATATAGTTTGCATCTAAATATATTTGTCAATGATGGCTGATGTTTATCTTTGAAGCTTGTTGCAAGGTTGTCTGTATACTCATTATTGCTGCAGCTGCTTGGCGTTGTTGCATTCCAGTTCGCATGCGTTGTTATGACGTTAGATATAGGCCTACGTTGCCGTTGTCTTAACATGCTTTATCGTTGATTGATTGTTAAAATACGTATTCACAGCTACTGGATAGTGTTGTTTGTCAGTCAGTCAGTCACAATCTATCGATCTGTTTACCGAATGATCAGCTAAAATGTTTGTATCGTCATCGGACAGGAAAACAACATGATCAGTGATGGAACAGGTGACAATATGCCCAAGTCGTCGAAAAACTATGAATGAGTCACTGGCGAGATATTGTTAGTAGGCCCAGTACTACCTGGTGCATGGCAGACTGGAGCAACTAGGCAGAATAATTGATGGGTGCGTCCAGCAGCAGTAAATTAATTGTGGACGGTCGTCGCCGTCGACTCCGTTTACCTGACAAACTGACAGTGAGTTTATCGCAGAACAGGACGTGGCATACATGCTTGCGGAGAACTCATAAGGGTCATATTGTAGAGATTTGCATAGGCCTAATTACGGTACATCTGCAACACAAAACCAAGAAACCCAGCTGTCGCTAGGATAGCCTACCGTACTGGTTATAATTGATCTTCAAAGTTTTCCAAGGTCTATGATTTTCATTTCGTCGAAAAACGTGTATGCCACTTCCTATTAGTGATAATTAGTAACCTTGGCCGTATCTCTCACGCACATTTTCCTATACCCCGGTACTCCCCGTCCATCCAACCCCGAATTTAAAAATGTTCCCCTAGCACTAAATGACTAAAATTTTGCATGCCCAAGTTTAACGTCATGCAGAGAATGATGGAGAGGAAACTGAACTTGTTTGGCCACATATGCCGGATACCAGATGACAGGCTGATTAAACAGGTTGTTTTCGGCATAATGGACGGCAAGAACAAGAGAGGAAGACAGAAAAGAAGATGGACGGACGACCTAGTGGACTGGTGCAGCAAGGATATTGGCACCCTCTACAGATTGGCGATGGACAGGACGAAATAGACATATTTCGTGAAATATGTCATAGACACTAACGGGCACTGAGCCCATTTAACAAGAAAGAGAAAAGTTTAAGACACGTGGCTAATATTCGTGTAAAAACGCTTTTCTTCACGACCTGACGCTTAGCTACAACACATCCGTGACAGACGGACAGACGACAACCATGCTATAAGTTCGACTGTTACTTAAGTACTGTCGGATAAAAATGCTTGCAGTACGTTTAAGTGTAGTTGTAGTTGTGCGAACACCGTAACTGCGGATACGATGAAGGTTGTTCTGTGAGGAGCTAATGCGCTGTATAGTCCCTGTTAAGTAGCGTCCAACAACAGGACGGTGTCAAGTTGTACCGAATAATTCCAGTATCACTGTGAACTACATGTACATAGATGATTTCTATAAACCGACCATGGACCTTAAAAGGTCTTAGGTGTCCATACTCCATAGTTCTTCATGGACAGTTGGAAGCCTGAGAACCCATCTCAGAGCCACGGAGCATTACCTGCCATATGGGATCAGTTAGTGTTACCTGCCACCCGACACAGGTAAACGCGCACTGCCTTAACCTCAGACAGGCGGGCCGGTACTCGATTCACCCAGCCCGGAGGCTGAGTTGACCTGAGTTCACGCACCAAGTCGCGTGCAGTAGTTTAGTGACGGAAGGCGAAGCACGCTCAACAGTCATGACCTCGTGTTTGTTTGGTTCAGCCCAGCGCTGTGCCTGGTCACTGGCAATCACTGAAGAGTACTGACTGCTATAGATTGATCGCTCCAGGTCCAGTGCGGAGAGATTTATGACAAACGATGTCGTCGTATAGTTTCCATTGATGTCGTTGAACGCGCACGATGCACGCTGTCCGTCCATCCGTCCGTCTGTCTGTCTGTCCCTCGTAAATCTACACCACACACGACGCCTGCCGTCCAGCCTCTGAACAGAACATTCTATCTTACTTATCTCCAGTCAAAACACGCTCGACCATCTGACGAGCGCCGAGGCAAACTGACTCGATCGGCTGTCCTGTTCAGCGAGAGGAAGGCCCGATGATCACCGCACGCGCTCTGGGGAACTATATAAGAGCTCGCCGGCGACGGGTTCAGATTAGCAAGTCGAATTTACTGTCGTCTTGTGCGGGCAGCCCGGGATGCGCGGGAAGGGAGGTCCATGCAGGTGCGTCAGCGCAGACTCGCTGCGGTCGTATTAACGTCGTCCGGATAAAATGACGAACTGCATTAGCTCGACAAGTTACTAGTACTAGGAGCACTCCGACCGAACACAGAACTACCGAGAACCGCGATGGACACACAGACAGGCACTCACTCGCACGCTGAGCTGACAGTTTTAGTAGAGTTAACGTGCAATATATCAACGCCCGAATAGCTCTCAACTCGACCGTAACTCGCTTTCTGTGCAATGTTCTGTAAAATAACTTCTCATCAGACTCGAAAATCCCCAAGTCTCAATTAACTAACTTATCGTACCGAAGTAGCTGGAAGACCGCTGCAATTATATTTTTGACGAACATCAAAGTAACCGCGATAAATTAAATAACTTATTATGAAAGTTTCAATCAGTGTCACTGTAACCTTATTAAATAAATTATACACTGTGTCCCAAAAACCCGACATTATCAATTTGGATATTTTTGGCATGCAACATCGCAAATAAAACTTGACATAAGAGACTACAGATTTGCCCATCTCACATTAGAACAGAACTGAAATAATGCGTCAACAGTGAGTGGGCCGCTCTGCGTCACGCGGTTATTGAACATGCTGTTGGTAGCGAGTTGCGTCAACGTCTACGCGCTTGCGTTCGTGCTGCAGAAGGACATTTTGAGCACATGCTGTAATAATAATGATGTGACATACGACGTGGCACGTTTGTCTTTTGACTTTTGAATTGCTATATCATTTAATTATTTTCGAGCCGATACATGGGCTACCTAATGTGAATTGATTGTTGTAAATGGCCAAACTACGACTTCTCCATTTCACAAGGTAGTGTACACGTAGCGACAGTATTGGGGTGAAGCGGGCAAACTACAGATATTTACGTCAGGTTTCTTCACAATGTCGCACGCCAAAATTACTAAAATCAGCCAATGTTTCACAAAGCTATTTAAAAAAATAAAAGCGGTTTCATATAGCTAGGCCACCTTATACAATTATACTTCTCGCACTTGATATCTTCCGATATTGCAAACCCCAACCAGCGCCACTGAATCTGCTGACTCAAAAACCTAACCCACCAATCAAACGCGAAGTGGATCTGATCACCCGTTGCCGAGATATGGCTATTCAATATTTTTCAGCGGGACGACAGGGCGCCGTGTAGAATTTGATTTTACACGAAGTAGCGCCATTGATCCACCGATCCTGAAAATCCTACCATAGAACTAAACAGGAAGTGCATCAGATAAACGGTTGACAAGATATGGCCATTTGAAGTATTCCAGGAAGGGAGATCGGTCGGTCTTCTTTTTCTTCTTCTTTGCAATAACTGAAACATGGCATCTGAATAGCAAGCAATGTTCCATGACGAATTTCAAAAATCCGCCAAAGGCAGCTTGTTTTTCTGGAATATGTATTGGAAAGTCATGATCTTAGGAATTTGGTGGTAACTGGAAAGATGGGGCGTTAGAAACTAAAGTATACGAATAGTTTGTGTGAATCGTGAAAAGATAACGTGAGCTCAACACAACTAATCAGGCTTCAGAAGACAACGTCGTGGACGATGGTTCGACAACATAACAACAACATGTATTACGTCATCGTAATAACATCATTAAACTGAACGAAGGTTTGTTGTCAAAACTTGCCACTATTTACTGATAAACCGTAATCTTTCAATTGCACGTCTAATTATTTTATTCGCGCGTCAATCGCGTTCTATTGCACAGGGCATTATGCGGTTTGTGTTACAGATAGGCTGTGCGCGTCACCATCTATATATTTAAAGCGGGATGTGTCAGTTATGACTGCGATTGGCTGTGACGTCATATAGACGTCGTCACTATGGTGACGCATCATCAACATTTTTATAGCTAGCGGTAACGCTACACGCTGGATGCAGTGAGTGTATCGAGGCCGCAAACCGAGATGAAGCCCGAAGGGCCTAAAATTAAGGCCGCAGGCCGAAATCGAGGTCAAAGGCCAAATTGAGGCCCGAAGGGTTATGTCTAGCTCATTGACTAAAGACTGTTCATGAGAAACTGCTTGACCGTACTTCGTGTTTCATTGTTACTGAAAACACCGAAAATTGAGGCCGCAGATTGAAATCGAAACCGAAGGCCGAGTTGAGGCCCAAACGGCCAAAAATGGAAGCCGCAGGCCAATAATATGGCAAAGATCAAGCCGCTTGTATTTACAAGAGAGATGTAGCAGTTTGGACTGCGATTGGTTGTGACGTCATATAAATGTCGTCACCATGGTGCCGCATCATCAATACCTTTCCAGCTAACGGTAACGCTGCAGCGTAGTGCGCTGTATGCAGCGCTGTGTATCGAAGCCACAGATCGAGACGGGGCCCGAAGGGCCGAAAATTAAGACCGCAGGCCGAAATCGAGGCCGAAGGCCAAATTGAGGCCCGAAGGGTGATGTCTAGCTCAATGACAAAAAACTGTTCATAAGAAACTGCTTGACCGTATTTCGTGTTTCATTGTTACTGAAAACACTATCAGTAATGTATCGACATATACAGGGTGCGGCAGAAAAAAGTGGACCTCTACGTTTTTTCACCGTTTTCTCAGCAACCGTTTGGGATTTCGATATGAAATTACACACTTTTATTTACTGAAACCTTCTACATCTAACTGCCAAGTAAAATATGATTCTGTTGAAAAACGACGAAGTTATAGACTTTTAACATGACCGTCTACCAATTTTTCAGCATTCAAAAATGTTCATGCTAAAAATGCTATTTAATTTTCAAAAACTGGTTACACGTTACTGCCGATGACGTCACAGTGACGTTTTGATAAACAGCAATTTTTATTGTTTATAAATTATCACTAAATTATCGTTCCTTTAAAGCAATCGCCGGCTGCTCACCGGATTCATCTTCCAGCAGGACGGCGTGCAGGGCGCGTCAGCACACACAGCGCGCAACGCTGCGCAGCGCACAGAACTGGCTGCGGGCCAGCTGTCCAGATTTCATCACAAAAAGCCAATGGCCTCGAAATTTGTCGAATATAAACTCAATTGACTATCACGTATGGGGTGCAATGTTAGAGGCTTACTGCAAACTTAAAACAAAGCTGAAAACGTGCTGAACTCAAGGAAGCGCTTCAGGTTATTTGGGGCAACCTGCCACAGGGAACGATCGTCAAGGCTGTAAAAGATTTCTCAAATAAGGCGACTGGAGACTGGTGTTGTTGCTTGGAGCTGGTGGTGAACACTTCGAACATTCGCAGTGACAATGGAATTCTGGCATTTGATCATTATTTAACTGTGTTGTTTTAACGATGTTATTAAATTGGTGTTGTAGCCGGAATATTTTTGAATGCTGAAAAATCTGTAAATGGTCATGTTGAAAAATCTGTAACTTCGTCGTTTTTCAACAGAAACAAATTTTACTTGGCAGTTAGATGTAGAAGGTTTTAGTAAATAACTCTGTGAAATTTTAAATTAAAATTCCAAACGGTTGCTGAGAAAACAGCGAAAAACTTTAGGGGTCAACTTTTTTGCCGCACCCTGTAGATCATTCGCTATATAGGTGAACGAACATTTCTTGGCTGAGCCGAAAACAGATTTTACCGCTCCGTACTTTTAGCTCGTATCATGGCGTTTAACGACAAAGCTCAATCAGAAGTAAGATTAAGAAAAACTGATCCAAAAACATTAATAAAACCACCACCATATGGGTGTATTATTATTCAAGTCGCACACGAAATGCATGACGTAACAATATCATAAAAAGATAAAATCAGGTAAGAAGAACCGCAGTTATATCATTAGCATCAATTTTTACGCGCAATAGCAGAATGCTTCGCGCGTCTTAGCCACGGACTGGGCATTCGTCTGTCTGTCTGCCTGTCCGTCCGTCCGTCCGTCACACTGCTGTATTGTGTCAAAACAATGCAAGCTAGGATCACGAAATTTTTACCATCGGCTGCCTCAAGGGCTCTAGTTTTTCGCGACAAAATTTCGTGCCCCTGGGTGCGGGAGTTCCCTTCGAACGAGAGCGTCAAAAAGGGGTACCCCCTAAAAAGACGTTATTTTGCCATTATTGGTTCGTATCGTGTGAAAACGGTTGCACATAGGTAAAGACATGCTGCTTATCATAACAAAAAGTGCTTTTTAGATTTTTCAACATCGATGACCTTGAACGACCTTGAGCCCACCAAAATGGGGTTTTTAGTGAATTTTTTCGCAATTTTTGGATGCAGCACACATTTCAACACTGAATTGTGACGAAATGGCTGGAGATAGACCAAGACAACCTGCGTATGAAATTTTTAGCATTCAACGTAGACTTTAGCAGTCCAAGTCCGGACTCGCCGACCCCCTAGGTTTAAAGAGACCGGCGAAGGCGGGCGTCAAAAACGGCTATTCTCTTAAAAATGGTTATTTTACCTCTATTGGCTCGTGTAGCGTGAAATCTGTTGCAGATAGGCACAGACATGCTGCTTACCATAACAAGCAATAGTGACAAGCTTTTTACTGGTGTCAACGTTGATGACCTTGAATGACCTTGAACTTTTAAAATAGGTTTTTTTGTGATTTTTTGGCGATTTTCGGCTGCGAAACAAATTTTAAGATTGAATTGCGCCGAAATGGCTGGAGATGGACCTGGACAACTTGCGTATGACATTTCTAGCATAGAACGTACATTTTTAAAAATCTAAGTTTCGATCTTTTAAATTCAAGGAGTCTTCCGTACAGAGGTCTCAAATTTAAGTAGGGCCTACTCTTTCAAGATGCAATTATATCTTATTGCTGTAGACCTACACTGACTGTCAAAGTGGCAGGACCGCTGCTATCTCGCGTCACATGAGCTTTTCTCAAATTACTTGTACTTAATAAGTCCAACAGAAAAAAATACCATCAGAACGAATTATTCTTTCTTTTTGGTGATATTTCGTTCCGATATGCCTATAAGTCATTTCACCGCATGTTGTCGTCTCAAGTCGACTCAAAGTCTTACCGCTTTAGAACTTGACTCGACGGCAGTATCACAACTGCGTGACGGCTCTGCCAGCGACTTGTGGGAAAGAGTTTAGTTCTCTGAAATGGATTCTAGACTAGCAGTACTGCTTTAAAGACTTAGTGAGCGTGTTGGCGAGTTATGAGCCAGTATGACGCAAAAACGCCCGGCGAGCAGTGAGATGCGGGGGCGACAGAGCACAATAATCTTTCGCCTGCAAGCTGCGCGACCGTAGAGCGGCATCTTTTGATTAGGCACGTTCCCGTTTCAAAGACTGCATGATTTACCGCCATGTTATGATTATTTGCAACTTTGCAGTAGCAAAATCAAAGGCAATAAAAAGTAGCCTTTAAATAACATTTGTTTGTGTATTTGTGGTGTCGGTTCTAAAAAAAGTAAAAGGATCTACCTTACCAGTATTTTTTTCTCACAACACAGGTATATTATGCGTTACGGTATAGGCCAATAGTCAAACCTTTGAAATGCATGCAATAACATTGTGTTTTTGTGTATTTTGCACGCTGTTTTTCCGCATGATATGTACATTGTAAAGGTATAATATCTTACCCAGCGCTGGGGAAATGTCCAGCGTATGTCAAAGTCGGTACGAAAAAAATACTTTTACTATCAAGTTAGGAAATAAGGCATACGTTCATTATCTACTTGCACAAATATAAATAATATAACATTGATGCAGTACATTTATAGCATGATAGAGAACAACTTAGAGGACAACTTATGTTGTGCAAGTTGCGACTTTAATTGCGTTGAGCTACTATTTCAACCCGATAATTTTCGCATTCGCTGGTGGGCCTACGACGTTCCATTACGTCGACACGTCGTGTAAGGTGTAACACACATTTCTAACTGTCTTCAACAACAATGCCCGGTAATTACATGTCAGGTGCCCTAGCTGCTTCGCCGTACGTCGCCTGATCTCAGCGCCGGCGACACCTGCTAGTTTGTTGTTACTAACATCAAAACGATTTTCAGCTCGCGTTAGAAACTACTACATCACGTGTCTTGAGACACTTTTTCTCCTCTACTTTGTACGGTTGTTTTTATCTGCGGACAGTATAATTAATTTGTCGCAATGTCTGGTGCATGCACTTGGTTCTTAATGTCAAATATATTGTTTAATAATATCTGGTAAATTTATACAATATCCACTCACAGTAATCGTTTCACTTTGAACGTGATTGATTATTCTGACTCTTCTAAAATGAATAACTGCATCAACGGTTCGGCGACTCCACCTGCGTTATGGCAATGAAAATAACCAATAACTTAATCAGCTTTTTCCAGAAAATTATTAAATGTTATTTCTTAAATTGTACTTAGTCAATTCTGTTAATAAAAATTTGGCGGTATATGTTTATTTGTAACGCAAAGTATCCGCAGGCGGCATTTTCTATGACATCATACCGTCAGCTAAACGAGTTGTTAACTTCTTACGTCCAGAATGTGTGAAAATTATTGTTTTTCAATGCAACGTTTTGGGTTAAGCCTCCACACATCTCTGGGTTCAATATACCTATAAGCAGCAATACCCTGCGGCAGATTTTGTCCTTCGCATGCATCGCTTTTCGTCAGCAATCAAGTCGTCCCGCACTCCGGCGGCCGGAGCGCAGACTTAGCTATTGTTGCCATTGGTCGCTGCTTTCACGCTTCACGGAACACGCGGTGTTCACAACGCTGTCCGTGGCTCGCAACGTACACAGCTCGCGTGCTCCGTATATATATCAGCCGGCCCGTCGGTTGTCGTCTAACGGTAGACAGTGAGTGACAAAAACGCCGTTCATTATTCTGCGCGTGCCGCGAACGACTTGCGATGTATCATTCACAAGAGTGACTGTGACAGTACTGTTCATTCATCGACGACAAGTGAATAGCACCCGTGCTCGTCATTCATTCGTTGACGTACGTTCTCCGAGTTTCTGATTGTCTGTTACGTTGATTGACGCCACGTAAACAACGCCATCGATTACAAGCTGTCTCGCTGATAATAGGCTACTCGATCGATCGTTGCGAAGTTGACTTTTTGTCGTTAATTAGCCTTCGCCTATCAGTGCAGTGGACACATACGCGGCTCGGCGGCAGTCAACTAGGTGGCTTGTTCTAGGAACAGGGCGTTATCGTGCGTCTGTGTCGGCCCGTGCAGCTCATGGCAGAGATGTGGCAGCCACAGTGCTCGACGGTCTCACCTGATGGAACTGCTGCTGGTGGATCGAGACAGGAAGATGATCGAGTCGGCATGTTCGCACACGAGTCGCTGGAGTCGCGCTTCTCGCCGGTCGCAATGCTACAGAGTCAGGTATCTCGCTACTCGCTGCCGTCGCTGGCACCGCCCTCGCATCTGTCGCCGTCCCAGCAACATCAGCAGCATCTGACGTCACTGTACGAGCAGCAGCTGCTGCAGCAGCGCTATCAACATCATTACCAGCAGCAGCAGCAGCAAGTCAGCGCCGGCGGCGGCTATGGACATCAGAACTCAGCCGGACAGAATTTAGTGTCAACATCGCCACAACAGCAACTTCCGACACATTCGTCAGCTGCACCAACTTCAGTTGTGTCTAGAACGACAAAGACTCCTGACGATCAGGTGCTTACACTTTGAACTAACTTGGTAATTTGGCTAGTATCAGAGCAGCGTCTTGCTTTGAGAGAACATGCGGCACTGCAAAGAAGCGACGACGAATGTTTAGCATTAGCTATAATGCGATTCGTAAAAAATCAATATTTGTAACTAAAGCAAAACATTTCAACAGATATGTTAGTATAAAATTGTTGTAGCAAAATTAAATCCAAGTTTTTTCGACTTTCCGCAGCTTTGCTGTTTGCCTACATCAAAGCAACGATTTTTTACAAATACTTTTAACGAGCATTAGATATAACTTGCATGCACGGTGATACGTTTAGATCGCCGATCTGAACGTATAATTATCGAACTTGCATTAAATAGCAAGCACATTGCGAGAGAATGCTGCTGGTTTGTTACAGAATATTCTCGGTTTGACATGTTATTTCATTGAAAACGTGGCTATAGTATAGCTTTGGGGTTATTTTTTATTATACTATTACGCGCACATACCTGTAGTTTAGTGTAGTGTAATAAAATTATATAGTAGGCTACTAATAAATTAGTCATTCATTCTCTTTGACCAAAGGCCTTTCGCTTGTAAATTTTTGGGCGTTTCAATGACACATGAGTATGTCCCGAGAACTGCGTCAAACTGACTAACTTTCTAACGTCTGATATGCGTTAATTAGACCTAGTCGATTGACTTTAAAACTTTTGTCGATTAAAACGCGTAATTAACCGTAGCATTTTATAGCATGTTTGTCACTAGGCACAGAATATTGATCCGGCAGCCGTATCAATAGCCGTTATGACTTAAGCTAAAATATAACAGCTTTGACATGTTAGACTTATTATTTACGTGCTTAATATAAATGATATTCGTTTAAATACGACGCCATTTTGGACGTTGTTTCTGCGTTTTATATAAGGTTTGAGACATTTTTTGTCGTTAATAATTGTTTTTGTGATGGGTAAACTGAGTAATAAGGGTCAGGATATTTATCCCACAGCCGTATCAATAGCCTAACGGGTCGCCGACTTGGACGGACTTAGCCGGTACGTACTAGAACCCAACGGTGCTGTAGGGCTTACCGGACTCTTCGGACCTAAGGCAGTTCGGACCTAAGACACTTCGGACCCATAAGTGTTTAATACATTTTTAGTGGTAAATGGTTTTTTGATTAAAATTAAAGTTAACTACTTAGTTACGTGCATAGGCTTACGTCTTGTTGTGTGAGAAAATGATGGCTTGTTTGCGGAGTCAATCTCATTTTGTAGACCTATAGCAGCATGAAACTGATTCAAATAAACTCACGATATAAGTATATTGAATCGCAACAAACGGTCAGGACTGTGGCGATCGATGTGTTATGGCTCACCACAGTCTATCGTAATAGTATCTGAGCCCTGTGAGTTTGCAGTTGGTTGCAAACTGCCAATCTCTCATAAGCTATGCACTATACCGGGCTGTGCAAATATAGTTGCTATTATGTGATATGCTGTGGTTGTTTTACGTAGAGATTGTTAAAAACAAATGTTCCACTTTAGGGTATGTTTCCTAAAGTGGATCAAATTAGTAGCTCGAATTTTTTTTTAGTAATTAGTCGTAATTATCTAGCAGATTATTTATTCTCAACACCATACATTTGTAACACATACCTAATGTCAGCGAGTGACAATGCAACATAACTTCTAATTGTGACCTTTATTAGGAAAAAGACGCATGGTTTCTTAAGTGTTCCACTTTCGGGAGTTTACCCTATACAGCCGTTATTCTCCAAAAAGGGATTGCTAGTAATAGAAAAAATATATACCGAAAAATAGGTCCATAGTGTCTCGTACTTTTAGGTCCGAAGTGTACGGACACTTCGGACCTAACTTTTAGGTCCGAAGTGACCGGTTACCGCTGTAGGTACCGGCTAAGGCCGGGTCTGTGGCGGTACGACAAGTACCGGGCAAATGATGACCTCAGCCCTAGCAAGTAGGAAATCACGGATCGCCGGTCGGCAAGTTTTGTACGTTCCTGCAGCAGCGTCGAATTATCACCAATATTATACGTTTAGTTATGGTGTGCATTATTCTCACACAGATCTCTGAAACACGTTAACCCTAACACTAACCCTAAACCCTAAACCCAACACCATAATATTAACGTTAATTTTGTTCACTACGTGTAACGCAATTACGCCGAGCGACATTGGTTCGCCTGTCACAGACTTTCCCCGTAACGGACTACATTCCATTATAGAGCGCGTAATTAAATTTGGGCTTGATCGATAACACCGTTCATATCATACGCCAGCATTTGGACAATATTGGTTCAGGCTACAAAAAAAGCCTTCGGCTTGCAAAAGTCCTGCTGCAACAGTCGTTAGAAGTTACGTTATGAGGACGACCTAACCAGAAGCACGTACTTAAAAGTGGATGGTTAAGCAAAAATCGAAAGTTTCTTTATTTCTGTCGAATAATGAGACGTTTAGAGCATGTTTATTGTTGTGCAGGTGAAGCGTCCAATGAACGCGTTCATGGTGTGGTCACGTGGTCAGCGGCGCAAGATGGCGCAGGAGAACCCCAAGATGCACAACTCTGAGATCTCGAAGCGACTCGGTGCCGACTGGAAGCAGATGAGCGACGACGACAAACGACCGTACATCGACGAGGCGAAGCGACTGAGAGCACTGCACATGAAGGAACATCCGGACTACAAGTACCGGCCACGCCGCAAGCCAAAACCGGCCGTCAAAAAACAGGTCGCTGTGCCGGGAGGTCTCGGTGTGGCCGGAGTTAGCGGTGCCGCTGTCGGGTACCCGGGCTTCGCTGCCGTGTACGGTTATTACCCGCCAGCCAACAGTTACTTACTACCGAGCACTGACATTACTCCTGCGGGTAGTGGTTATCAGTCGCAGATGATGGCTGCTGGAGGTCCGCTGCTGTCCAACTCGCCGACCTACCCCATCGACCAGTACAGTGGCGCCCCCGCTCCCGGCGGTGATGGGTTCTTCGGTCAAGCTTCACCCGCTGCCAGCTTCCACAGTCTGACGACGTCTTCCACGGCCGACAGCGCCGGCGCCGGGTACCCGAGCTTTCTGTCGTCAGCAGGCTACGCGTTTCCGGCACCACCGAGTGTCAGCGTGAAACAGGAGAGCAGCAGTCCAGTCGACAGCGGCACGTCGTCTGCCGCGTCGACGACTGAGCGTTCCACTCCGTCCGCGTCAGCGCCTGCTGGCAGCAGCGCCCTGCTACAGTACAGCAGCAGCGTCAACAACAACAATGACGTGGTCGGTCCAGCATATGGCGACTACTCCAACGCACTGTACGCGTCACTGCAAACCGGTCGTCTGGCTGCGAAGCAGGAGACCAGGAGCAGCTCTCCTGTCAATGAATACGACGACGCGCGTCACATGATGAACTTCTATAGCAACGCAGCGGCAGCTGCGGCCGCAGGACGGCAAGACTTCAGCGCCTACTCGCCGCCACTCAACGCTGCCGCTACGGCTCACGTACAACTCATGTAGAGCTCTAGCCGACACATCCGACGTACACGTACTGCAACTCCCATTTCCTCAGGGGCGTCATTTAGGGGAAGCTGTAAATCTACGGTCTTGTGCTTTTATTTTTTCCCTGTAAATTGTACCTTTAAAACAACGTTACTGCTGCAGGAACAATACGTTACGTAGACCCCCCCCCAAAGATTACTGAGACCCCTACCCCAATGATTTACTGAAATAACGCCACTGCCTTCCCTTGAGGGTTAGGGAGGGACTCCATCTGACATAATATGTCGTTCGTTTGGGCTCCACAAGCCAAATGTCATCTAAATTCGTCGAACGGTTTATGCAGGGTGCAAGAGTGTGACAGACGACAGATAGACAGACCTCGCTACGTAGCTATGCAGCAGTAGGCGGAATCGTTTGCGCTACAGCGATTACGTTTAAAATACAGATTGTCTAACAAATTTCAATGTGGAGGCGAAAAGGTCTAGGCTTATTTCGTTCTGTCGGCATTTGATGGCTTGATTTTTGACTGATTTGTACCGAACTTGAACTGCTTTTGTCTACACCAAAGGCCCAAATTTATTCTTAGAAAAAAAGAAAATCGTATGCAAATGTGCGCAGAAGTAAAATTGCCAATTTTTGGCATTATGTGGTGGCAACTGTCATCTGAACTTTGCGTATCTCCTAAGTGTCAGTAGGCCTACGAGCGTATGTATGTGAGTAGCAATGTCGGACTGACGTGTCTAATAAAATATTCTATTGTGTAATTAAAGCTGTATCTGCATAGACTATCTTTTGAGCTTCGACACAACCAAAGTGTATTGGCGGCGAATTGCTTCGCCGTTTGCTGTGTACAGTGTGTATTGTAACGCTTGAGCCTTAGGCTAACGTGTGATATATTCGTTCATTGTCAAGTAGCCTATAAACTGTGGTAGAATTTAAATAAATCTTTACAGTATTTATACATGAAAACGTGTATGAACACTAAAGATACTGGCAGATCATGCCGTGTGCAACTGTACAATGTTACTGTTTGTGCCTTAATTGCTACTATCAAGTTGCTATTGGAATACGGCCGGCGAGATTTTTTAAGACTCCGGGCATAATATACCGTAGTGTATCTGTATATCGTTAATCGTTCTTTTGTACATACGAAAATTGAAATTTTAGATAAAAAAATATTGTAATATTTTTATAGCACAGCTGTATGGGCCGCTTTTTGTGGATGAGTCCGGTAAAAGGTATTTCTCGCCTTCTGTCGGCACTGTGCTAAAAAGCCTCGGATCAACACTGTGTATTATTTTGACCAGAAATGATTAGTTCACTGTTTGTCAGTCATATTGTGTGCGCTATTAAATGTGATAATTTTGCTCTTCTTTGTCGTCGTTGACAACTGCTTTGCAGTTTATTTGTGCTATTAATAAATTAAAATTTGGACGCATTGATAATAACTATAGACAAAGCTATGAATCGTTCGATCCTCAGCCCTGTAGAGAATTCATAGTACGTGACATACACGAACAAGGGCGTTAATCCTAATACACAACGGAGGCAGCAATCTTATCTGTCTATCTTATCTTCCTAACCCTTGCCTTCCATCGTTATTCCTTCCAGTTTTTCGTCGCTTAAATTGTTGTTTTAAGGTTTAAATTGTTATTTCTTATGTAAGGTACTTAAAAACAGTCGGCATGGTTGAGAATATGTACGGTGCATGTAAGTTATCAAAAATCTTACCACATCAATAAAAGGCATCATTAGGAAATCTTGCCAGTTTTAGAATAAGTGAGATACAAGTAATCTCAATCAAAAGTACGAAAAAAGTACCCTAACGTCCTCAGCCAGTCCAGCAGAGTACAGCTAATGGTTTGTATAACAAAACACGCAGCTAAGTCGAGCATTTTATTATGTACTACAACAACAGCAGAATAAATGATCATACGATACGGCTCTGCGACGTCAACGACAATAGACAGTTAATTCATTATCTTAAATAAATATACACACTTTAGTTCGTCAACGACCGACCGGACGATGCTACTAACTCCTACTGAATGTACACAACGAAACACCACCAGAACATCGCTTCGAATGGCACCGCTGGCTGTTTACTTGACATAACTTTAACATTCTGAGCACAACTGCGAACGACTGCCGCCGCTAATGAACCGTTGTTTTGAACTACCGTGAAAGTACCCTCGAAAACATGAGTAGGTTACTCGGTTAGAAGGTGTAGGCCCGTCGAGAGCCACGGCGGGGACCAGGGAAACATTTTTATGGTGCCACCAAACATTCTTGCGGGGCCTCTCTGGGTAGAAAATTTTTGAATTTTTCTTTTTAAAATGGCGCATTCTGGTGTATTTTATACTTCTGAGCGACGGCGAGGCCCCAAACGTCGCGAAGCCCGGAATAGCTTACTCCCCCTAACCCACCTTCTCGACGGGCCTGAAAAGGTGTCAGGTTAACAGAACTGGTGCTCATTTCAGCCAAAGTGAGAAATGGGGCTGGCAGAACATCTAAAGCCGCGGCTATGCGCACAGATTTCCTCGTCCGAGGTGTTGTCCGAGCGTCTCGGGATTCGTGGACTCGTCAAACGACACGTCCGAGATCCTCGGATGAGGTCCTGATGGGTGTCTATGGCTGAAAGGGAAAAAAACCTTGTCCAAGGAAATCATGCGGAATGAGCACTCAAATTCCGTCCGTTTTCCTCTGACGAGGTTTTTAAACCTTGGACACTTCAGACAACACTTTGGACGAAGAGCCATGCACGTTTACTTACAGTTTTTCATGCTGTCCGAGAAGCTTGTCCGAGTAGCTCAGACAACACATCGGACAAGGAAACTGGTGCACATAGCCAAGACATAAGGAAGCCTAATTCCCCATAATGTGAGCACTGCTTTTCATCTACATCAAAATAATGTCATTACGAGTCATGCCAGAGAAGTTACTGGAGGTAAAGGCAACGACACATCGTACTAGAAATACTCAAGTCGCCCAAGTTCATTGAAAAAAAAACGAAAAACATGTAAACCTATGTAAATCTATTTCAAGTGTACAGCAGTGGTGTAGTTTTTCCCCAAACACTAGTGCCACAAAAAACATCCCCAACATTTTTGACTGTAACTTAAAAACCAATTAGCAAATTTTGATAATTTTTGGTATGAATATTCCTGACACAACAATACATCAAATGACCGTGCAGTTTTCCACCTCACCCAATGTATGCTTCTGCACTACCTAGGGAAATCAGTTCAAGTGAAACGTGTTGAAATAAACAGAAAACCTGAAAAAAATATCCCCAACATTATCAA
>Ga0209671_1000798_pt1 | contig 23252 bp, 9 predicted proteins | sample WorMetHERISLAND2_2_FD_187401 | JGI IMG/M metagenome (GOLD analysis project Ga0209671, IMG submission 187401) | Marine gutless worms symbiont microbial communities from Max Planck institute for Marine Microbiology, Germany - Olavius geniculatus... | ecosystem: Host-associated > Annelida >... | reverse complement strand
CTCGTAAAGTGTTTTTGGTTACGGGTGAAATAAAAATGCTAAATTATAATATTATCTATACGGTAAAATTAAACAACTCTTTTGCCTGCTGCTTTATTGCCAGCGTTTCAGGGTTTTGCCTCAGACTCCCACGTTTTCTGCCTCTCGACTCCGCTGGGGACATCGGTCCCCAGACCCTGAAAATTTCACTTTGCCTACGCTACTAAACTCATGGATCATTGCATGCCATGGGGTTCCGTGAGTGATTTTGACACTTATGTAGGGTTCCACTGCAACAAAAAGGTTGAAAAACACTGAATTAACTGAACAGTATTCCCTGCTCAGATCAACTCTAAATTATAGGTGTTTCACAAATACTGCAATGACAGCCTGCCAATTACCAGCTCAATTTACTCAGATGCTCACTGACCAAAATCACAGAATATGCAGTTTAAACACCATCCTACCTAGTAATAAACATTACTAAACAGTAAAGAAAACAATAAACATCGAATAATCTTTGAAAAAGTACGACTGCAGAGATTCACTATCACTGTGTCACTGGCAATTCATTAGAATACACCTTGCACCAGTAAGCTTACTGTACACTAGTTAACACAAGACAGCTTAACACTGACAGCAGGGTAATAGCCTGCAGCAACAAAACAGGATCTTACCACACACATTAGCTTACCCACATGGCTATCAACCTACTAGCCAGCCTATTAACATCCTTGACACATTATACACAACTAAACAATGTTACACAGCACTAATGGTCAAACAGTGACAAATACCATTTGGTTCGAACATCAAATAGACAAAATGCTTCAAACAAAAGGCTAGAAATCTCAAGACAGTACTGGATGATAAAATCAAATCCAGTTTTAGAAACTATTATAGATAATAAACCTCAATTTGTGCTTCAGATCATCAAAGCACAATAAATTTGTCATTATGAACAATGTTACAAACTTTCAATACAGACTGCTGCATTTCCATAGCATTTTTCACATGTCACAGTCCTGAAGACTACCTAAATGGAATTTACTATAACTATACCTCCACTATAGTAGATAACCAGGGGACAAGACAATTCAGACACAGGCAACTGCCCAACACAATATATCATGAACTGAGTTATTTGATACATGACTAAACTAAACACCCATCAGGTGATTGATTTTTCAATCGCCTACTCACTAGCATGCTCAGTGATTTTTGGTCGCCAGATTAAACAAATTTGTGATCATTAGTTTTCACTCAACTGGAAAGCAAACTTCAGCAGGCGTGGAGTTGGATGATAAGAAAACTTTAAAAAGATACTCATTTTGTATCATTTTATTGGCCATTATATTTAAAAATCCCATCCGTGGCATCTTGCTGCTGTGTTATGTTTTAGTCTGTCTTTTGCTTATAGATCTGTATAAGCGCTCACTGAGAGTGAAGAGGGACATCAGTAGGACCCACAGTTTTCTGCGAACAATTTTGCCGAATTCCGCGGTCCAGCTTGCAAAATTCCGCGGCTCACCATGACAAAATTGTCCAAATTCTACGGCTTACCGCAGAATTCCATTTGTGCGCAAAATAAGCTTTATTCTGTCAAAAATACTTCATATTTTGAAGGCTGGCATGGCGCTCAGTTATGCTAGCAACATACAAAGAAAATTATCGATCTTTTTTCTTTTCAAAAGTGCAATTTGTCAATTAGTCGCATTGTGTCTATTTACGATTGTGCCGCATTACGATGGTAATTATTAGTAGGGATGCAGTTTTGAGCAGTTTAGTTAGATTATTCTCCATGATATAGTTAGTCTAATTACGTTATGAAGCTAACGTTCATACTAATCATTGGTCATTTTTCGAAATTCTGCAAAATTCCATGAAATTCCACGGCAATATCAAAATTCTGTGACAAAAAGGCAAATTCCGTGGCTTGGCTCGAAATTCCATGGCCCGCGGAAAACTGTGGGCCCTCGACATAAGTAGGCCTTAATCTTAGCCAGGGACGTCCACTCTACTGACAAGTGCATGGAAGCAAGATGCTTCCTAAAAAAATTTGGGGACTAAACTGGGATACTTTTTACATGACCCATAGCCTAAACGATGTACGGTAATATATGTCACCACGAGATGCATTTTGATAGCCTAAAATTCGTAAAGTATGCATTTTTGTAGATCTTAGTTAAATCTTTTGGAGAAAAAAGAAGGGAAATAATAAGAGAAAAGAAGAGGGAGAAGTAAGGACCTCTACAGTACACCATGTTTAAAAAAACAGTCAAAACTGTTATTGTCATAACTATGTCAAAATTTAATAGAATTTTTGGCAAAAAGATGACAAAGATGATAGAATTATGTAAAATGCACTTATTTTCCATTTCACCTAATTTACGTCAACGCACTACTGTGTGAAACACAGATACTCCAATTTTGCATAATGCTGAGCTGTTGTCTCCAGTAAATGTTGTAACGACTTAATCAAGCACAAAATAAGTGAAATGTACATTATTTGGAAGAATTGCAAGTTTGTATAACAACTCGCTTGCAAATTATCAGAGTTTATGCCCAAAGTGTGCCCAGCATACACGCATTACACGGACACAATGGCTTAGATGCAACGCCACTGGCTGATAGCGGAATCAAAGGTTGCCTGATCAAACTGCATTCACTCATCGATTAGACACGTTTTAAGCTCATTAGTCAGCTAATTTGTTGTCTGCTATTTTCACCTTAAAATATTTCATACCACAAAATTAATAAATCATGTGGCACCCTCTGTTGAATTGATAATGCAAAGGTGAGCAATCACAGCGAAATATAACAATTTGGTGCATCTGTGTTTCACATGGTAGTGCACTGACATAACTTAGGTAAGGTGCAAAATAAGTAAGGAAAATAAAATGAATACATAATTCTATCGTCTTGGCCATCTTTGTGCCAAAAATTATCAAAGTTGATGAAAATTTAACAAAGTTATGAGAAAAACAATTTTGACTGTTTATTTTTGAAACACGGTGTAATCTTAGCGTCTACACTCTAAAGTGGTACTGTATGTCCCCTTCATAATTGATCGCATATCGATCGCCTACCCTGTGCGGCGCAATCGATTTTTCAATCGCCTCTCATTTTCAAGTCCACATCTAACAGGCTGTCATCTTGTCCGCCTGTCCGTCGTTTTTTAGACCAGGACAATGGCCAATTGCAGTTGCTCGTCATCTTGCCCATCTGCCACTCTGCCCGTCATGTTTTATACCGACTACTGCATATCCAATATTGGTATCGACAGTGGGAGATTGTGCAGCATACCTATAAGCAGGACTGGATGCAGGTTTATTAGGTGACCCCAAAATACTTCACTCAGTGGCATCATGGCTTGGGAGTGATGGCAATTCCCCCTTCAAAAATTTTAAGCTACAGGAAAACTGACCAAAAATCTTCTTGCCTGAAAACTGTTGTCAAAAATCCCAAATATGTGGGTTAAATACCCTCATTTTAAGAAAATTTTGTGGCAAGATGGAAATACTGAGCACCCATAATCTCCTCTGTTGGAAATTTGCAACTGGCTGTCGGAATTCTGTTGGAAATTCAGTCTGTCGAAAAATTACAACTTCTTGCCCCGCCTATTTTTTCAACCGACGACACCGCTGATTTTAGCTGATGCAGAATCAACTATTCTGACTGCCAGATGATTCCAGTCAAACACAGGAAACACACAACAATACAGGCTATGAGTAAAAAGCAGATTGCAGATGTGTGAATCTGCAGATGTTGAAACAGGTAATGTTGTAATTAAGCTGTAATTTATTAGTTTAACCATCTTCTAACCCTATTCCTAACCCTAGCCCTAACTCTGTTGCGATATCCGCAGCTCCGCTTTTTACCATCGTCATCAGCGTAAGTGATCGGCATTAGTAGTGGTGCTACAGAAAACATTCACGATGCACTAAAATATCCTACAAATTTAGCAACACAGTCTTTATTACAACTTATGCAAAAACTGATATGTTCCAGTCCGTGCGGTTATTTAGGCTGTTCATTAGTCATCCCCGCTGTATCGATGCTACTGCGAAAACTAACGACAAGAATCGCTAAACACAATATCTACAACATAACAGCCTTACTGCATCGTATCATAAACAGATTCAACGGCGCATCGAGCATTAAAACTCGGCAGTTCCTTTTCTAATTGCGGAATGTTAATATTTCAAAACAACATAACATCCACCATTTTCTCAACCCTCAGCTGGTACTCGTCACGTGATGCAGATACAGCAGCTGACACTTGACAGCATAGCCGAAAGAAACAATCCGTGTATGGGCACACGAATACCACCTTCAGCTCACATGCAACATAACGTAAGAGTTCACACCGTGGAGTCGTGACTGTCGTGGAGACGTGGACATCATGGTGGATGCCAGGTACGCGTCAAGTTACTCAGCGCTTTCGACAGCGCTGCCGGTAGCAAAAATTTAAGTTAGCGAAGTATGACAACGCCGTTAAATTTTTGCAGTCGCCAGCGCTGAGTAACAACGCGCAACACAACGACATCATAGTGCAAAGACCATGGCAACCTTCGCGTAAACGTCATTCTCATACCGTTAAATATGCCAATCTGGTTTGTGTCTGTAACTTGTATATATTGTTAGTAGTTGCAAAAATACTTACCGTAGGGCCTCTACACTCAAAAAATACATCTCTGATGTCCAGTATGAATGGAGAGTGAGATAATGAGAGTGCATTAAGCATGAAGTTACTGAGTTTACTCAAATGACAAGCCAAGACCAGTTTCATTATATTCGGCAACAGTCTACATGCAGTGCAGCTAATCCGAAATCCGGGCAGAAAATCGTTCGAGCTGCATTTGCCAAAAATGACCAGATGCTGTGCCTGTCAGATGCATGGCTGAAAGCTAGTACATGCATCAACAATGACAAAAATAACTTTACTGTCCAAAAAAGCTTACTTAACATGCAGTCTGCGTCATCGTCATGCTCTTTAAAAGACCACAGCCAAAAATCGGCAGCTGCTTAGTTTCTATGCAATTTATTAAAAGTTGACGCATCATAATTTAAAAGCATTCAAATCTGATTAGATTTCTTGTTGTGCAGCTATAGAGTATACAATAGTTTCCCACTATATCATGTATTCATGCTGGTATACACATGAAAAGTCAACACACATTTTTGACTAATCACTTTTAGATTTCTGTTTCAGCTTTTACTGATCGATCACGACAGTTCAAATTTTAATTTTTAATAACTATGATATCACACAAAATTAATCAGCACCACTTATCACAGGCATCAAACATCATTATCTTTATCATCATCATTATAATCATCAATCATCACAGCAACTGTTAAGGAATGTAAAAACAGATATATTCACGTACATGTACAGGGTGGGCCAAAAAATGGCACCATTTTTTGTATACCTCATAACTGTACCAAATATTTTAATCGATTTTCAAAATTCTTTCACTGTCAGAATCAGGAGACAATTTGCAATAAAACTCTCACTATAGATCCCACCACACCCTAAGTGTGTCACTACACTACCTTGTGAAATGTCAGTGTCTTAAGAATAACAATTAAAAACAAGACGACCTTTGTAACAACACAATTTAAAAAATTAACAACAGAAACAACGTGCTTGTTGTCTCAGTTATTCTCTAAAATCACATCTTTTCAGTTTTCACATGAAATTTTCAATGCGTCCGCCTTGCTACTGGACAACGCATTGAAGCTGGCAATGCCTCTGACAAATGGCGCGATCAACCAAACGCTGCGGCACTTTGCCCCACTCAGCAACAATGGCTTCCTTTAGCTGGTTGACTGTCGTGAATCGTCAACATTAACAGACCATCTATTGAAGGGCATCCCAAACAGCACAATCGACTGGATTTAAGTCTGGGTTGTTTGGGGGCCACATGCCAGGCTCGATCAACGTTGATCACTGCAACTGGTCAGTGGCGTCGTCGGCTTGACATTTCACGAGGTAGTGTAGCGACACACTTGAGGTGTGGTGGGATCTGTAGTGACAGTTTCATTACAAATTGTCTTCTGATTCTGTCAGTGAAAGAATTTTGAAAATCGGTTAATATTTGGTAAAGTTATGAGGCGTACAATAAATGGTGCCATTTTTTGACCCACCCTGTATACACTGTCGGCCAGGCTGAATTGAAAGGGCTGGGCCAAAAAGTGAATGGGCCATGCCGGTTGAAAGCGACGTACAGGGCTGATGAGTATCACTTATGATGGTGATAATCAAATGCTATACAGAGGGCCGGACCTTGGTCCCATGGGCCTTGAGGCTTAAAAGCGACTGCAGGCCCCTCGTACATACACCGTGTCCAGAAAAAAACATCCCGGACATTGTCGATTGTAGCTTGAAGAAGGATTATCAGATTTTACTAATTTTTGACATCAATATTTCTGACACAACTGGCGATCAAATGACTCCAATTTTCCACCGCAACCAATGTTTCTTTCTGCACTACCTGAAAAAACAAAACCAACGAAATATTGCATTTTGACTTATTTCGCCTGTTAGGGTTTTCTAAGGTAGTGCAGAAGCAGACATTTGGTGAGGTGGGAACTAGCATTTGATGGCAAGTAGTGTCAAAAATGTTTGCACCAAAAGTTATTAAAATCTGTCAGTCCTTCTTCAAATCACCATTGATAATGTTGGGGATCTTTGATGCATTTCTGTTCATTTCAACTTATATTTTGTTGGTTTTGTTTTCCCCAGGTAGTGCAGAAAGAGACATTGAGTGAGGTGAAGTACTGAATGGTCATTTGATGGCCAGTTGTGCCAGAAATAATCGTACCAAAAATTATTAAAATTGGATATCCCTACTTCAAGTGACAATCGATAATGTTCGGGGTGTTTTTTCCCGAACACGGTGTATATTCGCAGAACTGACTTTATTTTAGTTATATTTGTACCGTTACCTTCTTTGCTTAAACAACGAAGGCAAACAAGAGCAACGGAACAAATTTTAAATTGGGCATACAAATAATCTGCGAGCAAAGCAAGGATAAAAAAATTTTGAACTGCTGTACACAAAATTATCAAACGTTTTTGTATAGAAAACCGCAAATTTATCCCTCTAAAAATTTCAGGGCCCGGGCCCCTACGGGCTCCTATTGGGGCCTGGGCCCTGAGGCTTCAACCTGACCAGCCTCATGGAAGATCCGGCCCTGGCTATACAATTTTATACAGTAAAGCTAATGTATGCTATGAAAGCATGTAACCGAATGTTGCCTATTTGACTGTCAACGACATAATTATGAAACACATTTGTTTTCAAACTTGCTATGTTTTACTAACCGTTGTTAATCACTGAACCTGTAGAGATAATCAACTAATCGATTTTAATGATACTCGTCCATCTCCTACCGGCTGTACTGTGGAATTTCAGAGTATAGAAATACAGGCAACAAAAAGTCACAAAACAGACTGGAACAGACTTGGAACTTCAGCAAGACAGGGCTGGGCTGAGAATGGCCCATCAAGAGCCACAGTGGGGATGGGGAAACATTCTTGCAGGGCTAATCTGGGAGAAAAATTGACTGTTGACATTAGACTGTTCTTTATATTTTTTGAGCGACGGCGGGCCCCCAAACTTCGCAAGGCCCAGGGTAACTTACCCCTCTACCCCCCCTCTCGACGGGTCTGGGGCTGGGCTAGGTCAAACTGGGCCAAAAAGTGAACACACAGGGCCAAATACTGAGGCCTGTAAGCAGTCCACTGGCAGCACCAGCAAACTAATGCAAAATAAAAACTGGCCAGAAGTTAAAACGATGACGATAACTATTAAGTTTCCCACTATATCATGTATTCATGCTGGCCAAATAATCGGCCTCAAGGGCTTAACATCCCTGCTAAGTCAATAGAAAACCGTGCATCGATCAGTTGGCAGCACAGTCAGTCGAGGGCAACAGTCGGTGTGGATGAAACAGTCTGCTCGATCGTCTCTGCACGACAACACTGTGACGAATGCTCATGTTCCCAGTGTTCCTTCTGGCACTCAACGGAACAGTAACTCGCAGACCAGCAGCAGTACAACTTAGCTTCATTCTCACAGCCGGCACACTGTCAACAAAGCACACAGAGAGTAGCTGCACCCACTGGCATAGCCATGAGGGGGGAGGCACTGGGGGCATGTGACCCTATAGGAAACCACATATGTATGTATACGGCCCACTCATTAACTCAAAATAATGCCAAAAGTACACTAAAAGACGTCATTTTCACACCCAAAACGCCCTCTCCCCAGACTCCTCTTCTGGTGGGGGAGGAAACACTCATTTCCAACCCCATCCTTCAAGCCCCTCCCCTGCGCATGCCCACACATCCAGATCCTGGCTACACCACAGGCTGCACCGTTTTCATAGTTCCTTAGAATCCAACCACAGTATGCTGATCAGAAGCTATATGTAACTGGACTTTTTATCTGTCCCATTGCTATAGCATAGTATGGGACAGATTATAAAATCACTTCTGTCATACTGTCATTCTGTCAGTCTGTCTGTAAACACTCCTACAGCCGCAATTTTGATTCGATTTTGATCAAATTTTGCACAGTGATTCAGGACCCAAAAAGTAAGATCAAGTTTGTTTGCGATAACAATCCTTCCCCTTTTTAAAGCCAGATTTTAAAAAATTTGCATTACGGTCTATGGGGACTTCAAAGCGGTATAACTCGGTCCCCCGTAAAAGATAATTTCATGCTGTGTTTACCTACCCCCTATTTTCGGGGTCTGGCAATCTTACAGTGTTATTTAAATTTACTCCCTATTAACCCCTGTTGCCATAGCAACCATTCAAAACTTGCAAAATTTTGCATTAAATCCAATGGAGATTTCACAGTGGTATAATTCAGTCCCAGTAAAAGATAACTGCGCGCTGTTTGCACCTACCACCCTTTTTTGGGCCCGGGCTATCCAATGGTATCATTTAAATTTTTCCCCTGATGGCTCTTGTTGCCATGGCAATGAATTTTGGGACAAAAATCAACTATAACTCGGCCCCGTGAAAAATAATTGCACGCTGTTTGCACCTATCCCTCTATTATCGGGCCCCCCAGGCTATCCGATGGTGTCATTTAAATTTCTCCCCTGCTGACCCCTGTTGCCATGGCAACGAATTTTGGGACAAAACTGACTACAACTCGGTCCCCATGAAAGATAATTGCACCCTGTTTGCACCTACCCCCTTATACACAGCTGCTAGGCTATATAGCGTGGCAATGGGACAGATACCTCGTTCCACAGAACGTACTTCTAGTTTTTAAAAAAAAGCGTGCGTTGAGTATTTCCCTGAGACATCTGGGGTTCTTGTGTTAACAAGCACCAGACAAAATAATCAAAGCTGTCAAAAATAATGATCAATCGTGGGGAACAATTTTCTAAACAAAACTCGGATCCTGAAATTCACGTCACTAAGAAAGCATTAAAAAGTGGATGTGATGACAAGATCCGATAAAATAATAATCTATTTCACCAATGAAAATAAATTAACATTTAGGCTGTCTAGAAGACTGGATATACTAACAGTGTCACAGAGAGAGATGATAAGTTATATAACATTGCATTTTTGAACTAATGCCTCTGTTATTTTTCAGTCAAAACAAACAATCAACTAAGTGCTAATTTTTGCAAACTTAACTATTACAAATTTTTTGGACTACTTCCAGTGCTAAAACTAAAAATACGAACCCACTGAAGTCGTTTCATAGCAGAAAGCCAATCCTTCTGTTCTAGTTGCAGCCTCTCTGTCAATTCACGTCTCTGGCGTTCATACGCACGCTCGATGCTGTTCTGCATGCCTGTTACACTCCGCTCAAACTCTGCTGCTATACGATCCAATGCCTCCTGCTTGTCTCGTTCATACTCATCACGTAACTACAGATCACACATACACAGTAAACATCATCATCATCATCATTTATTAGTGAGTTGACAGATGCAATCTACACAAGACTGATTACGTATGAAAAAGATTCTTCTTCTTCATGCGTGCTCTGCCCTAAGGCAGGTTCCAGTGACGATGGCACCATCCGACCCGGCTCTCCGCTCCTCTCTTCAGCTCCACGTAACTCTCCAGACACCAAAATAAATTCCCTGACATTTCCCCGATGATTCACAGCACTTTGGGCCATTTTAACTGGTTCTGAACTAGGATAATCTAACTTTAGTCCTAACTAAAATACAACATACAATGTGTCCGAGAAACAAGTTACCCCCTAGACATCATACAATAGAAAAGTCAAATCTAAACGAAACTGGGTACAATTTCGTATACTTAATCTTCAGCAAATTGCTAAAAATGATCGCCAAATTTTGTTGAAAAATATTATTACTTAGCAAAGTTATTAGTTGTTAAATATCGAAAACTAAATATATCCGTTACCAAAATGGTGTTACATAAGTAAAACTTTCTGTTATTGTACATTCATATGACTCCAACAAACCATGTCTGATTCTGGCAAAATTTTATGCCAACAATGTACCATTTATTGCCAATAAAAATGCCAAATTTCAGATAAATCTGCTAAAGACAACAATAGTTACAATGGTATTTGCAAGGTCATTCCAAAACACTTCAGTTTCAAGTCATTGTGTTTAACATTATTCACAAAGACCTGAAACGGAAATGTTTGAGGGTGACCTCACAAAAACCGATGTAGCTATTGTTTGCTTTGGCAGATTTAACTAAAATTTGGCACTTTGATTGCCATTAAATGGTGCACTATTGATGCAGAATTTTGCTTAAGTCAGCTGTTGTTTGTTGAAGGTACGCAAACGTATGCTTGTGTAACGCCGTACTGGTAACGGATATATTTTGTTATCGACATTGAACAATCAATAACTTTGCTCAGAAATAATATTTTTTAACGAAATTTGGTGCATGCTTTCGCAATTTACTAAAGATTGGATGTGCCAAATTTTATTCAGATTAGTTTAGATTTGATATTTTTATCGTATGATGTCTAGGGGGTTACTTTTTTCCGGACACAGTGTAGATATAATTATTGAAAACTAAAACACATTTAAGCAAAATTCAGCAATAAACAGCATAAAATAATTGCCATGGAGTATTAAGTGAATAAAACTAAAAAAGCATGTTGATGCAATTTTTAGGAAAGATTTTGGCCAATTTTTCCTGATGATATTTTTCCATGACATTTCCTTGATTTTGATTGAAACCCCTGACATTTTGCTGACAGATGTAAAATTCCCTGAAATTTCCCTGTTTTCTAGACAAGTGGTAACCTTGTAAATATTGGCATTTTCGATCATAAAAATTTTTAAAAAAATAGGAAAGCAACTTGATAACATTCTGTCTGCCAAAAGTAATTATATTTTTTAAAAAAATATATGAAAGTAAATACAAGGGTCGTTTGATAAGTAAGTTTACAATATGGCGCTATTCCGTTAATTCTTAAAAAAGGAAAAATCCAAAATATACATTTTGTAGGGAATTTAATTTTGAACATACGTAGAAATTTCTATGATGATGGCGTCACTACTGTGACATCACCTGTTAATAAAACACGGTGTATTTGTGTATTATTTTCCCCGACAGTAATCTATCATAACTCGCAAGTGAGAAACAGCATATGAACTAGAAAAACAAATAAACTTAACAAGTTAATTTCACATCTAAACATAAATGTTTCATTTTTCAAGATATTGCCCCAGTTCTTTCAAATATTTTCTCCCATCTGTCAGCAGTCTTCTGAATGCCCGATGCAAAGAACGATCCTAGCTGCTGTCCGAGTCACTAACGAACGACTGATTGCACCTTGGTAGCGGATGCAAATTGTTGCCAATCTAGAATTTTCTCACACAAAACCTGTACTGTTGGCTTCATAATAGCGTGTCACCATATACTGGATGCATCTCAGAATGAAAATGATTTGAATTAAGTCTTTTTGCTCACAAAAAAGCAACAATGACACGCTGTTCGCCATGTGACAATTTCAATGGCAGTGTCACCGTATTAAATGTACATAAATGACGTCACAATGACATCATCGTAATAAAACTCACAGCTGGTATTCAGAATGAAATTCCCTACGAAATGTATATTTCGAATTTTTCGTAATTTAAGAATTAATGAAATGGCGCTGTTTTGTATACTTATTTATCGAACGACTCTCACATATTCTTGCTCAAAGTATATAATCTGACCAAGTCGGTGACTGCAGCCCATGCAAATGACTTCTACTGCATGATTTCTTGACAGAATTTGTAAATAGAAATATACTGATACTGCTCAGAATCGTAAAAAGGCGAAAAATGAGCTTTATGAACCCGCTGCCTGAGGTTGTCCAGCTGTTGGTCTGTATCAGTCTGTAGGTCAGTGCTGACGGCCTGTAGCCGAGCAGTGAGCAGCAGTTCACACCCAGCGCAGGACATTGCCGCCTGCACGGATTTGTCTTCACGACGTCTTCTGCGACCTCGTTTACACACCACCTCAACACACACAACGAATCTCAACTCAACTAAACTCAACTAGACTCTAAACATGAATGAACTCAAAAGGGTGGCACAAGTTTTGAATGGTTTGAATGACTACAAAAGACGGTTTTGTTCGATTCCAGGCTCCAGCACATCGCAACTTTACCACTACTATTAAATTAGAAATTTTTGCAGCCAGTTTGCTTTATTCTTACTTTTACAAAGAGATATTTTTCAGCGAAAAATTCCGCATTTGATTCTGCACAAACTGCAGATGTGTCCGTTCTCAGAGACAGATCTGCAGGATTTTGTGCAAAGGTGGACTAACAAAGAATCCAAAATAGACAAAATTTGCGAATGCAAACTGACAAGGATTCTGTTCTGTGACGAATGGTTTTTTCCTAATAACTGCTAACGAACTTTGGAAAGCATTAATTTCTGTCTTGCTTACCAAAATGTATTAACAAAGCCATTTACTGCCATTATTTACTTCTGTTGTCAGTTACTGACTACAGAATATGCCTATCTTATGTACTAAAGACTAAGTGTATTTAGGGGTGCTCATGATTATGTGCAGCACGTTTCTGCGCAGTGCCAAAAATTACTTTTTTTCACGTTTCAGCCGCGAGAGCTGATCGGCCGTGCTGAAACGTGAAAAAAAGTAATTTTTGGTGCTGCACGGAAACATGCTGCGTATTACAATCAACCTACATTTAACTGATCATCAGCGATTCTAGAGGGGCTGGCGAGAGATTACATGGCGACAGTTTCCTGTACGATATACAGGAAAACTGGCATAAGCAAGGTAGAGATGTGAGTTATATTTTAACGCGACTGCGTTACAAACCCACGTATTTTCGTTTCGAAAGAAACACAAACACGTCGGATGCATTGATCTTGAAATTTTCAGCATTAAATGTAAATTTTAGCAGTTCAAGTCCCGACCCCCATAGGTTCAAGAAGGCCGGTGCAGGCAGGCATCAAATCGGCTACCCCCTAAAAGTGGTTAATTTACCGCTATTGGCTTGTGTAGCATGAAAACGGTTGCAGATAGGCAGAGACATGCTGCTTATCATAACAAGCAATAGTGACAAGCTGTCATTGGTGTCAACATTGATGACCTTGAATGACACTGAACTCCCAAAAAAAGGGTTTTAGTGTTTGTTTTTTGCAATTTTTAACTGTGGCGCAGATTTCCAGAGTGAACTGCGTCAAAATGGATAGAGATAGATTAAGACAACCTGCAAATAGAAACTGCTAAGGCTGTCGCACATCTCATGAGCTTTGCTCAAATTACTTGTTATATGCTACAATATGCTCGTAGCGGCTTGTAGCTGTCTTGCCATAGCCGAGTGTCCAGTAGCATAGCAGCAACGAGCTTAGTAGGGGCTTTGGCACGTACTCAGCAAAAATTGATATAAAGCACGTTTCAGCGCAGCCCAGAGGCACGAGCGCCGCTCGACTGCGCTGAAATGTGCTTTACGTCAATTTTTGGCCCTGCGCGGAAAGCTGCTGCACATAATTGCGAGTAGACCTGTATTTAGTGCGAACGCGGACTGACGGTGGATCCAATAGTTCTCTCCTATTGCAAACGCATACGGACGCGGATCCTTGGTCAAAATCTGCGGTCTGACACAGACTCAAAATTTCGGGATCCGTACATCGCTGTTCTGCATAATTCACATGACATATTGAGACACACATATACATAACAAAACAGCATGCTGCATATACGCCTGGCTACCTGTAAGGTAACTTTGACTGGTGGCTTATGACCGAGTGTGGTGCCACGAATCTTTTTCATCCGTCTCGCAAGGTACTGACTTCTCGCACCAGCCTGCAGCAGCAACAGAAGACAAACACAGCATCACAGAGCATGTCTTAGCTACTGACAAAAGTGCTACAGACATATCGTTTACTTACTTACTGTGTCTGAATGCCGTGACATTTTGTGTTGTTCCTAATGGTGCAATAATGTTCGTAATTATTAATGATGCTACAACAATGAGATTGTTGTGAGATTGTTGAATCACACAGTAGGTTACATCAGATAAAAATGTGAAACTGAAAAGAAAAAGTTGATAAGTGAGTCAACCATCAATCCAAAATATAAAAAGGGCTCCAATGAACAAAACGTCTGAAACATCAATGTGCGGAAAATATACCAACAATCCGAGTAAATATAAAGACTACTTCAGTAGTTATTTCTAAGAATTAGGCACAAAATTGCAGCCCAAAATAAAGCAGTTAACGTAAGGTGCTTTAATTATAATATAACCAATAGCAGTACACAGGCAAAAGGTTAAAAACTGTGATCAGTGTATGCTGCATGTCACACATAAACACAACAAACATGACGTAACTCTAATTTTAATATAAACACTAAAAACAAAAAGCCCAGCTATCGTTAGGAAAAGCCCAGCATACTGCCAACTTCCGAAGGGAAAGCGTGACTTTTAGTCACAGAGAGAAAGCCATTTGTCAGAGGTGACTGGCGAGATGACCACGTGCGATGTAAATAAAAAAAGAAAATCAAATGCAGCTTCTGCAAACATTTCTCACAATAAGAACGACTTGTTCAAAAGACATGGTTGCAGTACTGACTTTCAAGATCATCCAAGGTCAATGATTTTCACCTCATTTGAAAGCCAATATGTGACTACCTACTAGTGATCAATAGCAACCTAGGCCCTATCTCACACTGTTTAGACACAATAGCACGTAACAGCCTTCAAAATCATCCAAGGTCAATGATTTCCATCTAACCTGACACGGCGTTAGCCACTTTCTATTAGTGATCAATAGCAACCTAGGCCGTATCTCTCACCATTTCCGAGATATGGCCAGTTCTCCGTTAAAAATGCACATTTTTACTTCACCCCTTTATTCAATCCCCAATTTGAAAATGTTTCCCTTGGAGTAGATGACTGAAATTTTGCACGCCTGAATTTAAGACCCATGGCTAATTATTCATGTAAAAAGTTTTCCCCTATGCCCTACCCGTTAGCCACAATAAAATAAATCCGTTACAGACAGACAGATGGATGAACAGACAGACAAGAACTCATGACAACAGCTCCACCGTTACTTAAGTATGGTCAGCTAAAAATTAAAGCATTCAAAAATGAAAGAATAAATCACCTAGTATGCCATTACAGACTCGAAATGATCTATAAGAAACTAAGACAAACCTTAGATGAACCAGCATTATTGTATCTTTTATCCACGTTTAAAGCGGAATGCATCTGCTTGGCTGGTTTCTTCATATGTGTTCTCGACTCCGTCTGATACGAACCAAACCATTTGTGAGTTATCAATAAAAACAGTAAAAAAAATCATGGCAAAAAATCGGAAAAAAACACAGCAAACTTCTGTGAAAATCGCGGCAAAACATGGCATCAAATCACGGGCCTACAGACCATTATACAATCTATAAAACTCAACATGTAGCATTGGTGACCATCACTAGATGCAGTGCAAGATTATGTATCCATAAAATTTTATCATTGCAGAACATTAACTGGCTAATACTGCGCTCCACATCAACGTAATTTTCAGAGAGCTTGGGAAAGGAACAGCGTACGACATGAGAGGCAAACTTGACAACAATAAATATTTTTGTGTCAGAATCGCACAATAAACTGCAACTTATGCTGATTAAAAACAGGAATAATATTATAAAGGAAAAATGTAAAATCACGGCACTTTAGCGAAAAAACACGGCAGAACATGGAATTTCTGCAGCATTACAGCATTCAATGAAAATCACAGTTTCCGTGATTTTCGATTGTCCCTCATTCTACTGCACCACAATGCAACAACTCTTTGCACACTTCAAAACTAACTTCAAGAATCTGTTCAAATAATACCACTAATCACTATACTACATTCTACACTGGATGTCAAGTTTCTGTCACAACTTCATCAGATTTTGCCAATTTTCAGACACTTTTCAGAGCCACATTTTATGGATAATCAAGAGTCCTGACAGAGATCTGTTCAGTTCAGTATAAAAAAATTACATTTGCCATTTCTTACAGCAAATTCGTCACGATCACGCTAGGATAAATAACTTCATGACACAGACCCCGCTAATCAGTTCAGTTTAAAGACAGAAACAGGAAGTTAATGATTGTCTGTATTAGACAAACCTTAGCTAGACCTGCCTCATTGCGTCTCTCGTTAACGCTTGAACTAGAACGCATTCGCTTTGCCGGTCTCTCCACGTCCAGACTAGATTCTGTCTGTGACATAAATCAAACACACAGAATAATGCAACACAGAAGCTACCCAATCTAGCATTCTTCACTCAACAACAAACCGAAACCATGTGCTAGGACAACAACAAGAACAGAAACGATGCCCTGGCAGTTTCAGACAAGACAAATGGCCCAATTATTGCTGCATACTTCAAATGAAGACACAAAAAACAGCAACACTTATACCCCCTGTACCTGTATATTATAATTTACAAATAAGCTAGTGTAAAACCGTTAACACCTGACAGATTTTTACAAAATTTGAAACAGTCATGGAGACAATCATTCTGAACCAGTCTTTAAAGTGGCCGGCCACCTTTGGCCTCAAAGCAAGTTTTTAGTCTTAGGTTGGTATTGGACGTAACCCTAATGTAAACAAACTCTGACGTCACAGTGACATTACACTGAATACACAAGGTAAGGTGCGAACGTCACAATAAGTGTGATGGTAAGTCATGCTACGGTAGTGCAGTGTACAATATTTCGTTAAAATCCATCAGCAACAAACTGAACTAAGTGTGATTGAAGCTAAGGGTGTCACTAATTTTGAGACACAGTGTACATACTTGTATGGCGGCTTTTAATTGGTAGCTTACGTATGTGTAATAAATAGGCTCTTTCAATGGGTAAGGAACGTAAATACTCTCTCTTATCACCAATATCAGTACCAGACCCACCAGCACTGCATCTATGATCAACCAAGCAAATCACACATGGTTAAAAGAAGCCTAAATGAAGACTACTGTTAGGTCCACAATATTCATGTCAGTAGGTTATGTGTAGCCAGACCAAGAGCAGTAGTGCAGTCCAAACAATGACATATGGCATAAAACATATTGATGTTTACACATTTAATCACACCGCAAAAAAAAAACAAAAAAATCCTCACTTGCCTCACTTTAGTGTACAGCAGCCAACAACATACATAAGTAAGCAGAACATCACTGAGTGGGACAGCAACTGGTTGCCTACAGTAAGAAGTTTACAGACCAGATATCTCTTAGGAACGCTGCATCTTCGTTTGTTTGAATCTGTTCCTGCTGCCTCAGCCCCCTACACACACCAGCAGCGACAACTTGACATCACGGCCAACAAGCTCATAGGTGGAGACAGTAGAAAATCATGGCAAAAAATGACCAAAAAAACCCGGCAAACTTTTGTGAAAATCACGTCAAAATCACGTCAAAATCATGACAAAGACATGGCATCAAATCACGGGCCCGAAGACCATAAAACAGTCTATAAAACTCATCATCTAGCAACTAGCATTGACGACCATCATTACATACTGTGGAAGGTTTTCATCTGTGGAATTTTGTCGCTGCGAAGCATTAAAATACATATTTCTACAATGACATCACACTCACATATTGAGCCAGAAAATAACAAAGAACATGGACTTTGGTAGCAAAGACGAGAATAAAAATTTTTGTGTTAAAATCACAATAAAGTTCAATTTATGCAGATTTAAAACAAAAATGTCTTGTAAAACGCAAAATCACAGCATTTTGGCTAAAAACATGAAAAAAACATGGAATTTTGACAAAACCACGGCATTTGACGAAAATCACAGTTTCCATGATTTCTGTGTTTCCGTGATTTTCTACGGTCGCTAATGACAGCTAACCACACACCGCAATAATCTCTACCACTCGGCACTTGCAGCAGTCAGTGCAATTTAACACAGAATTTCAGAGCACAAAGAAAAATTAAACACACATTCGAAATTATTTACACAGTCCATTTATTCATCAGTCATCACACTTGTCTATGTTATTGTACTTCATTTGCTCATTAATGGGACTGCTGTCAGCATGCTCTTATTGTCTCAGCTCTCACTGCCACAAAGTGGCCGCATAACCAATGCCCAGCTCGCCTGCAGAGTTCAGCATCGTCGTAGCGCATCATTCATCAACCTTCCAAAAAAAATTTCATGACCTGCATGTAAAATCACCCCAAACTTTTGGAACAAAAATCTGTGACAAATTATTCGACTTACACATGAGTGTATAGGAGTATACGTATATGATATCCACCACGTAGAGAAAAAAGTAACCCCCAAACATTGTACAACAGAAATGTCAAAGCTAAACGAATCTGAATAAAATTTTGTACAAGCAATCACATGAATTTCTGACGTGATACTCAAATTTCATGAAAAAATATTATTTCTTATCGAGTTACTAATTGTTGAATATCGATAACAAAATAACTCTGTCACCAATATGGCGTTATACGGCAGTCGCGCAACGCAAACAATGTAAACAATAACAATATGGTACTTTCTTTAAACTAATTTGTACATTTGCATAATTCCATCAAACAACATCTGCTAGTAAAATTCTAGGTCAGCAATGCACCACCTACTGGCAATCGGAATTCCAAATTTCAGTCAGATCTGTCAACGCAAACAATAGTTATAGCGGTGTTCGTGAGGTCACCAGAAAAAGTAAAGTGTCCATCTCTGTCGATCTTCTGCAAAAGTTTGTTTAATTCTGACACTGTCCACGGTTTGCTGGGAAATATCGCAATATACTTTTATTAACATATCTTTTCTTTTGTCTCAGCAGTTTAAAACCGCGAGAGGCAAAGGTTGTGCGGACATGTGGAACCGACAAAAGATTGGTATTGGCAGAACGCAGAGAACGTGTGGGAGTGTGATAATTGAGCAGAGAACGTAGATCAGCAGGTTGAGAGGAGTTGAGAATGTTGTACGTCAATGTGGCAAGTTTGAATTCAATGCGTTGATCAATTGGAAGCCAATGCAGATCCTGGAGAATATCAGATGAGCGAGTACCACGAGGGAGAGCGTGACTGGCAACGACTCCAGCAAGTGCGTTTTGGACGAACTGAAGACGATTGATATTTTTCTGAGTGGTGCCGAAAAAAAGAGAATTAGCATAGTCTAAGCGAGAGCAGACCAGGGAAGAAGCGACTGATTTGGCCATATCATCAGTGATGGCCGAACGAATATGGCGGAGTGACTGGATGTGATAATAAGCGGATTTGCAGATGGAGCTAATGTGTTTATCCAAAGAAAGGTGACTAATGTAATGTTATATTGTTATCGATATTTAACAATTAATAACTCCGTTACAAATAATATTTTTCAACCAAATTTGGTGATCGCTTCAGCAATTTACTGCGGATTACGTGTATGAGATTTTATTTAAATTCATTCAGATTTGTATAAAAGGTTACTTTTTTGGATGCAGTGTATAAGGTGTAAAAAACAGTGAAACACGTGCCTCACGATCTAAAGAAGATAGCTGCAATTTTGACGAACAAGCCGGAGCTTTCAGCAGTTTCTGATGCAGCGCCAGTTCGTTCATGGCTTCAGCGTATGACCTGCTGGACCCATTCTTCAGATCACCTGCATCGGGAACCTCTGTGATGGGCTTCATCAGCACATGACTAACATCGGCCCTTTACATACAACAACAGTAATCATTAACACAATGTCATAATTATTACACGCTCAGTATTTTACGTTTGAGTATTTGGTAAGGGAGATGAGGCTGTTAAGCACTACCTGTACTTGCCAATGCTTCTCCTTTGACCCTATGCCATCTTAGGTACACAATAACATAACTAGATACATAGCTGTATTGTCAGAGACCTGGGCCGAGCTGACAATGGGTGGGGGAGGTCACGTGACGGTATAGGAACGGTAGAGTCGGGCTACTGGGCTGTGGCCTGTCAGCCTGCGACTAGCTGCCGTGCTGAGCGGACGATGGGACGATACACTGTTGAATGGAACAATGTTTAGTTTGCTGTAAATAAATGCGTGAACTATATCATACATGAAGGGTGTCTATTTGTTTGTGTGCGACAGCTCGGGGACCTGACATGTATCAAACTAGCATCACCAGAACAAGCTGTGCAAACCACGTCATTGTGGAATGCTTTGTTTGCTTGTAGTTAACAAAACATAGCTTTCCACTATTTCTACAATCCACAGATATTTCAGTCCATTTTACAAATCGTATTCCTGATTACTAACAGCTAATAATCATAAATCTCAAAGTACATTAACAGTAACACAGACAAGTCAGATGGAAGGTAAAAGGAATTGTCCGGTACTTGCTATAGCACTTCTCCACAGCGCACTATGCGGCCATCCACTGCCCACATTAGTGAACAACTAGACTGCGGTTTGAAGCTAGCAGGCATACCACCACCCAATTAGCCACGGCCTTCACTCCATAGCCCGTAAGCTACTATTCATTTCAAGTCACATGGAGGGTAGGAGGCTGAGTCAGCCTGAGCACGCAGTAGGTTAGCAACATGCTCAAGATTGCTTACAATTGACCAGCAGTGAGAATCGAATTGCAACCTGAAAGTTACGAGTCGACACTAACCACTAGACACTTGCACCTGCACAGGCACGTAAGCATGAAAAACTTGCCCACAGTTGTTACTTGGTAGCAAACTGGCCACGAGCTGTCAAACCAGAGACCTCTAATACCCCATTTACATGAGGAAGCATACATGAAGCAAACATGAGGCACACTTAGAGCAACCTTAGAGGAAACTTGAAGCAAACTTACAGCACACGTCATGCACTCTTAGAGCTGGCTTGATAACGGTGTACTGTATATTGAATATGTGCTTCATGTGTGATTCATGTATGCTTTCTCGTGTAAACAGAGTATAAGCCAGGAATCCAATGCCCTAACCATTCAGCCACCAAGCCACTGCTAGCTGTAATTTAAGCATTATTATCATCAACGTATGATGGTACCGATGATGCAAGTATTGCATGTATACCGATGATGGCCGGGTCCAAAGAATCGAACATCGCAACCATCAGCCTTAACCTCCATCACCTTGGCAGGCCAGTATGTATATCCAGTCGGCTTGGCAAAGACCAACTCATGAGGCTGACTCTGTATCGTAAGACAACAAAAATATGCATCAGCACCTCTGAAGTTAAGATCTAATTAGACCTACGATCTAACTGCAGTATGGAGATTTGTTTTATTATTACTACTATTATTATTATCATTAATTAGTGCGGCAAAAATCACCAATTACCAGTAATTGCACAATCAATCATAACAGACTGTTAATAATTAACAAAATTTTAATCTTTAAATTTTCTATTAAAGTCACACCACTAAGAAAGCATCTGCAAGAGCTTGTGGCTCAATAACTGCAAAATTTGATGAACAAAAAAAACATGTTTCTTTCACAACTGCCTCTACTTCACATCAAAATTGACAATTAATCGCTGATTTCACAACAAAAATTAGCTATATTAAAAAAACTTTAATCGCTACCAGCTCTAAATTTAATGAATAATCATAAACAACCTTACAATTGCACAAAATACAGCCATTAGCAGAAATCCACGGCTGTATAAACAAGGAAGCAATACAACTTACACATGGCAGTGAAAACCAGTTCTCTGGTTTGGTGTTGGAATTCCAGTAGCAGTCACGGCACAGACGGATCTGAGCCAACTAAATACAAATCATATCTACTCATTATATCAATGCTTGTCAACTGGCTGTAAATTAATGTTTAATCTTTAACACTGGCTCATCTGATATAAAATGTTTTAGCAGATGCACTGACTGCCCAAAACAACGAGTGAGTGAGGAGAATTTACTGTCTTGCCCAACACAGTACAGGTCATTTCGAGGATGGCCTTTCCAGGCAATGCACACACATAAACATGTAAACACATATGAAACAAAAAATTACAGAAAAAAATAATAAACACACAGAACACAAAATATCAATGCTAACCTAAAATTGTAAAAATGACCATTATAATTGTGCAAATGTAACAGTAAAAGTATGAAAAAGCTTTATGGATCCCGAAAATAGAGTCTTTATGCAGGCAGTCGACGGTGAAGATTTGGTGATCCTAGCTTGCACCGTTTTTGACTGATCCACCCGTGTGACAGACAGACAGACGGACAGACGGACAGAATTGAGACGCACGTAAAAATGCTGTTTTAATGCTTTTAAAACATAGCGTCTGACGAATGTGCTACACATAATTAAACTACAATAAACAACAGAAAATATGAAATTTATAGTACAAGGCACAAAACTTACTTCATAATCGCAATCTGACAGCATTGTTTTTGCCTTCTCTGCAACCATGCTGGAATCTAAAACAAGAAATTTGAGCTAATGCTCACGAGACGCACGAAAGCCTATACCAGTTCCAGTTCAGTAGCTTAGCTGAGAATTGGAGTGTTCACGCTAAGTTAATATACAAATACCAAATTCTCTATCTAGATTGCATCTGTGGCGAGACCTTGTGAATGATATAGACTTGTGTCGCAGCCCGAAATCGCCAAAAAAATCCATAAAAAGCTCAGCATCCTGAAGACATGTGTGTTCAGTACAATGCTGTACGGTTGTGAAACATGGACAGTTACAAAACTCTGCAAAAGCCGAATCCTGTCCTTTGAGAAAAAATGCTACCGGAAGATTCTAAGGATAGGATGGACACAAAAGGTCACTAATGAAGAATTGTACAGAAAGATTCAATTGGCAGAAACCCTACTGCAGAAAGTGATACAG
>Ga0209671_1000797_pt1 | contig 23255 bp, 13 predicted proteins | sample WorMetHERISLAND2_2_FD_187401 | JGI IMG/M metagenome (GOLD analysis project Ga0209671, IMG submission 187401) | Marine gutless worms symbiont microbial communities from Max Planck institute for Marine Microbiology, Germany - Olavius geniculatus... | ecosystem: Host-associated > Annelida >... | reverse complement strand
GTTAAAGGGGGCATAAGGGAACCGCTGGCAAAGCGAAGATGGTGACGCCACCTGGCGAATAGCTTTGCCTTGGCGGAGGTACCTGCGGGCTATGACTGCTTCCTAGTTCTTGCTTATTTTTCGTTGGCTGTTGTGATTTTGGTTGTCAATGCCCTATCAGGGAAACAGACTGGTAGCAGGGAAAGCTGGTCTCAGCAATAGAACCTTTTTATTTATCGGGACGTTAAACTCTATTCACATTTCAGTTACTCACTCAAATCAGTAGCATCTTGCCTACTTCGTTATCGAATATATAGGTGAAGTGCAGCGTCCAAGCCGCCCATGCATGTCAACTTATGCAACGACTTTCCTTGACCTTTGGATATTACTTCTGTGCCGCCACTGTCCGTCTTCAGACAGCGCCTCGCGACTTTTTTTGCTACTTCAGTGATCAGTCTTACTCGCGGACCTACTAATTTGACGCGCATATACACACCGTATCCGGAAAAAACATCCTGGACATTTTCCATTGTAACTTAATGTAGGATTATCAGATTTCAATAATTTTTGACAAAAATATTTCCGACACAACTGACCATCAAACGACCCTTTAATTTCCCACTGCACCCAATGTCTGTTTCTGCACTACCTGGCGAAAACAGAAACAACAAAAATATTGTATTTTTGTCCAAGCGAGCATTATTGCTTAACCAAAATAAAACATAAAGTACACATTTTTCACATTTCTGTCACTTGGGCTGGCAGTTCGTCAAATTGTTTGTTTTTAACTGCCTACAGTAAAAAAATGTTTTAAGTATCAGGACCACAGGCAGAGATGATTTCTGCTTTTGTTGACAGCAGTGTCAATGATGTTCTGCTCCAGACCAATCCAGACTTCACCAGTCACTTTTTGAATTCATCAACATTCCTGAACGTCATCTGGTAGATACATTGCTGCACGACAGTCAAACCTTGTAATCGACTGACTGGTAGGGGACACAGGTCGGAAGATATAAAATTTATTGAAGTTTTATTGTTCATTTTAATGCACATATCGCTGGTTTTGATTTTCCAGGTAGTGCAGAAGCACACATTAGGTGAGGTGAAGACTAAAACGGTCATCTGATGCGCAATTGTGTCAGAAATATTTGCACGAAAAATTATTAAAATCTATTAATCCTTTTTCAAGTCACAATCGATAATGTTGGAATGCTTTTTGACGTATTTTTCTTCATTTTAACCCATATATTTTGGTTCAGTTTTCCCCAGGTAGTGCAGAAGCAGACACTAAGTGAGATGGTAAAGTGGCCGGTCATTTGATGGCCAGTTGTGCCAGAAATATTAGTACCAAAAATTATTAAAATTGGTAAACCCTTCTTCGAGTGACAGTCGTTAATGTTCGGGATGTTTTAATCCGGACACGGTGTACTTAGACTGCGTGATCCTAGAAATAATTCACATTAATTACGTCACGTTGAACCCCTTCACGATAATGATAATTATGATGATGTTTAACATTTTGTCCGCAGTTTGATTTTCTTGTAAGTTCGCAGCCTTTGCCAAACAGTGGCCAACAAAGGCGACAATTACAATTAATCAGGTAGAAATAGAAATAGACAGGGTTAATAATTACCTGGTGATGGTGCGAAGAAGTCACTGAAAACGGTTGTGAGTGAGCAATAGCAATAGCAGCGGCGCTATCTCTCCAGCAGTAGCCGCTAAACGGTCGGAGTCAGTCGTCAGAAGTCTTTCGTCCGTACGAACGAACTTCTCTGTAATCTATTCGCTGGTTACAAGTACCAAAAGTAACGTCGCGGACGGTCCGACCCAGCACTAGCGGCCGGTTGCAGCGACTGACCAGTGGTCAGTACAGCGGCGGCAGAAGTAGTGAAGTCATGCTCGGTCTGAACTACAAGAGTGTTGTAACTGGCGACCGACCCGCACGGCTCGCGCGCCGACGCCGTTTTGACGATTACGCGGCGGCGCGCCTTTGACCGTGAGTCCACGCAAGCCAGCCAGCCCGGCTGCAGCTGCTGTGAGCGCCAGCCATGCCGCGCTTCCTGCGCGCTCAGCCGCCTGCCTCGTCTACGGAGGCTGCAGTGCGATATGACACGACGCTCCGATGACCGGGGGATCCGCAAAGATCATAAGCTGTGACAGTCTTTGTAGCTGACAACTCAAAAATGGCATCAAATACATGTCGGTAGAACAAACTGAAATGTTTGGTTAACATGGGCTAAGTAACTAATTTATTACAGGAAAACAGCAAATCGGAGTAAGTGGGGCGTTAACTTGATGATCTGGTATTCATAAAAAATCCGGATTGTATGAACTAAAATCTATTAATCTCGCCACATTATCCACTTTTTCCTCGAGCACGAACTAACGTTTGTATAGCTAGACGTTTATTCGCAGCCGGTCTACTACCTTAGCTTTCGGTTACTACTGCATTCTCGTCCCGTTCCTTGCTCCTACTGTCTGGATAAACTCTCTGCAAACACTAGGACTTCTAGTATTCTAGCCGCAGTTATAAATCTACAGTTGAAACTAAATTATTCACTGCAGCATAGAATAGTTTAGCATTACCAATGACAACGTGACCAGTGGCTTCTATCCCACCAAATCTGGAGTTGAACTGGGCGCAAGCTTTCCTTTCTTCCTGGCCCAAGTTCCCCCACTTTTGGTCCCAATTGTACCCCTCACTTGAGGCTTCTTGTTAATGGTGTATATTACCCAGTAAAAATAGAAGGGAAGTTTTGGTCTACACTGTGGACAAAACTCCCCCCCTATTTTTTTACTGTGAAAAATAAGGGAAAGTTTTATTAAAGGTGTCGATTGATCAGTAAAAAATAGCGGGAAAAGTTTTGATCTACACTCTTAACAAAACTCTCCTTCTCTCCTATTTTTCACTGGGCGCAAGCTGCGCCCACCAGGTATAGGGATAGAAGCTACTAAACGTGACATTTGCTGGCTCTCAACCAAATTGTTTTTAGATTTAGATAGGATTTAGATTTTGCATAGCACGCTTTGGATCTTAGCGTTATAATTCAACAGCAAGGCGGTGCGCCATCTTCCTGTCCGCACGCTGAACCCTGCTCTGTCACAGCCTCAACATTAGAGTTGGTCCCGCGTCGTCGTAGCGGCGCCGGCACGCAGACAGACTCGGGAGCAGCTCGGGTCCTCGCCCGGCGGGCGGGGAGGGGAAAGGAGGAGGGCGGTCGTCGCCCGCCCTCTGATTCCCCTCGCTTCCCCGACCGACCGACCGACCGCCGGCGCGCCGGGTCGTCGCCTCGACGAGACCCGGCTAAATTATCTCATATTCCGCCATTGGCTGCTGCTGCTGCCGCCGCGGCTGCCGGAAAATATAATCACTCGCTGGCATCTCATCTTTCATAGTGTACCGACCGCCGCTGTTCCGATAATTAACGCGCCGCCCTCTGCAGCAGCAGCAGCAGCATCCTCCGAACGCACGGCAGCCGTGACTTGCTGATGCATACACGCGGCCAGTCGGTGTCACATTAAAATGCCTCCCCAAGAAACATCCACCCGGGGAGAGAATCGCGGATTTGATATGTCTCCCCTTAGTAAAATATCGCCGGCCCCATAAAAGTTTCCCCATTATAGGATCGCCCCCAGGAAAGTGGGTCGACAATTTACCGGTAAAAATTCGTCCCGCCTGGGCGGCCGCCGGGCGGAGCGGATTTTTGCCGGCAAATTGTCGGCAGGGCGAAATTTTTCTGGGGGATCCTATAATGAGACACCAGCCGGGCCGCTGATGAAAATCTCAAGGCCCTGCACGGGCCAAACAGCAAGACGTCTACACCCTGCAGACTATGTAGCACTAATTGCGTACGTTTTTCGTTTTATAAGCGCCGCCGTTGATGTAGGCCACATATAGTGCTAGTGCTGCTGCAAGCCACTGAGACCGAAACTTTGTTTACGTAATTATCTAGGTCTATATAGCAACGGTAAACTTGGTTTTTCTGCATTGGTGTTTTTACATACTTGCGAAGTTATATAATGATGATGACGATTATGATGATGCACCATATAAAAAGAACAGGGTAAAATCGTTAGAGTTTAAACATCCAAGTTTACAGTTGCTGAAAGTATTACACCTTGTAAGGCGACGGTGACCTTGGTTGATATTGATACCAGGAATTTCTAACAGTGATAGTCGTTCATCAGATCTATCCATTTATTTGCCCGGATTAAAACAAAAAAAATATATATAAGGAGCAAGTGATGATCACCTGCTCTGGACCAGAATACTTGGACACTATGACATTGTGCAAATCTGGGTTTTTTTATTATACGGTTGGGTTTAGCAATTACACTGATTTTAGGCCTTGACTTTGGCCACGTTAACAAGGCTGCGCACTATAATGAGCAGAGCGGGCCGAGAGGTCGACGCAGAGAATAGTGAGATGGGTGACTTCGGTTCGTTCCTTCAAGTAATCACTGCATACAGGCCTACGTACAGCCGAGCAGAGGTCGGTCGTGTACAATACGACCACTAATTGCACTGCTCAAGCGCAGCTCGCTGACGTCGTCGCGGCTACCGACGTCGCTCGAAATTAAAACCTGGCCGACTGCCTGGCGTTTGCCGAGCGCTTATCTGGGCAGGGAGGGAGATAGAGGAGGGTGGTCAGATACGAACGGACCTGCAGTACGGCCCAGTACTGTTCCGTATCATTCATCCGCCTAGCGCGGTGTAAACTGACCGTGAAAACGAGGGCCGGCCGGATGCGATTTGTTTATCTCCGCGACCTGCGTGCTTTCTACTGTGCCCCCGTGTTCGTCATACCTGCGATAGCGTTACCGCAATTAGTAATAATAAATAATGATAACACGATCGCCGAATATAAAGCTACGCCAAAGATTCGTCCGAGAAGTTGGAAATCGTAAAACTAGACAATTATTGAATAAGAATAAGAATATGAACGTCTTACCTTACATTGACAATATATATATGAAAAAGATCAATATTGTTTTCATCTTGCTGATAATAAAAATGTCAAGGTATTTCACCCACGACTACAATAAAATAAATCAAGATCTACTGAATCCAGTGCAAAACAATGACATGTGTCATGGCAATTATGGCGCATTATGCTAACGCCAAATCGAACGACATAAATCGATATCGGCCCAGCTCTAAATTATATCTAGAGGCACAGAGAGAGAGCAGATTTGAGCAGCATCTGGCACGCAGTCCATAGACTGCATCCTATATATGGCGTTAGTCAGCAATTATCTCGCGCTATCAGTCCGTAATTATGGCAGCTGCTGCATCAGCAGCAGGGCGCCGACGAGCATACGCGCACGATACATCGGATGTACGTAACAGTATCCTCCGCGGCGTATGACGCTCATGATGATGATTATACGACTGCCTATCACGTGCACTGCCTCGAACCGTCGCCGACGATGAGCTATATATAGGCCTACGCCACGTCCGAGAAATACTGCAAACGCCGATATGAAACAATGCTGTCCGATCATTATAGCCTTTGCACGCTGCAGCGAAAAGAATGGCTTCTTGTAAATTCTGGGATATTCAAATGACACAAATAGACGAGAACTATAAACAGATGGAATTTAAGCATCCCGATCTGTATGTCTCAGCCCGTTGGGACCTTGACCTTTCAACATTTGACCACAAAATTTGACTCATTTGTCTCTGAGTATGTACCAGAATATTCATAAGGAAAGACACGAATCACGTGTCGAGAATGAAACCACATAATCAGCAAGAGCACTCCGCTACCATGCAGACGGAAATAAAGACCGCATTGTTGTCAGCAGAAGGAGGATGGACACGTAAAAACGTATGAGAGAAATACAGGTGATTAGAGATAAATATTTAGGAAGCCGTGGTAGCATGCAGCGAGAGACCGATCTGTCTGAAAACGTCTCATCTCCTCGCACGTGATGACGGACGGAATAAAGAAAGAAGAAGATAATAACATGCGGAAAAAAACTGCGATTCTTAACCTGTGGCTGCTGTGAGTATGGAGATTCTCGTGGGGATTCCCAATTCCCATGGTATGCGTATGGGATGGGTAGGGTATGGGGATTGGAATCCAATCCCCACGGTAGCCCTCCCCACTTTTCAAAATCGATTATCGTACCCGCAGAGCCGGCAGAACAATCGACCGACTTAACTGAAACCGAGTTTACCAAGACCGAGTTTACCGGCTCCCGGTGAAACTTTATTTTGGGTTTTCGGACCATATCAGTAATATGGTAGACGAAGGAAGACTTTGGGATCACGTTCCAGACATAGAGCCGGCCGGCCACTTGGATTAGCACAGGCTGCGCCGGCGCATCATCAGCTCATCTTGCTTCTCATCAAAACAATACTCAATCCAAGACGACTCCATGCGCCGGCCAACGGGCAGGGAGCTAGGAGTGAAGATCGGCCGCGTATCGGGTCAGGGCTACGCTCGTCGGTCGATCATTATCCACAGTTCCATGGTCGATCGGCCTGGCGTGGAACCGTTATCAGCGTGTCTCTTTACGGTTCCTGTCTGCACGCCAAACTTCAGTCTTCTCTGTTCTCTACTCCGAGATCGTGTGATTCCAGGCAGCACAACCGTGCTGGGTAACGTAATTGAATTAAAATGCCAATCAACTAGAAAAGTAATTGTGAATTATAATTTTAATTAATTACAATGTAGCATACGACTGGAAGTAATTATAAGCGTTATCAATTGGCAAGTGCACAAATTGCAGTAGTGATTTTAATTGGATTGGATAATTAGCTGCCCACTGCACCAGCAGTGTTGGCGTCATCCAGCCGGTAGAGTGCTCGCTTGCTAACGTACTCTCTTCTGAGGCACAGGGAAACATCTGCTATGAGGGGCATGCATGATGAAAAACTGAAGACATAGCAGGCTGTCATGGTTACAATATACGGAGATGGTTTGAACATCCTCAAACGGTCATTCGTCCAACTAAGCTCAACGGTGCACATAATTTTCCTTTCGCCTCGCAGCGTTGAGTAACTTCGTTGATTGACAGTCGAGACCAGCGTGACGTTGTAGAACAACGCGCCACTCTCTCTCTCACCGGCCTGTTGCCATAACCTGGCATCGCAATCCGACGTATCAAAGCCTTATCCTCATCATCTGTCCATCTTCGTGACCTACCGCCCGTTCTGCCAGCCAGCCATAATGCTGCTTTCTTCCCGCCTTGCCGTGCCGGGCGTATACGGTATAAGGTCTCTTTAGCTGCTGTGCATATCTGCAACTGTTGATTTAATTACAGCTGCTCGTCTAGCGCCGCTCCTCAGCCGAGCAGTTCGTTCGTTCTCTGCCTGCTGCTGCCGCTGGAATCCTGGTTCTAACATTACGTACGGCACGCCGACGCCGACCCGACCGACACGCTCTTCTGGAGCGGACTGACTGAGATAACTGGGCGTGGTGGTGGCGGGTCCCGCGGCGACTGCTATTAGTTACTACTGACTATTACTCTTCACCTAGGAGGCCCTGCAGTCTCTCTGATACAGAAGTCCGAGTCAGAGATAAGCGGAAGAAAGCAAGGCGTAAATGATGTGCATAAAATTGGACCGAAATACAACAAGACGGCTTCCATATTCTGCGACAGGAAGAAGAGCCGGTTCGTAAAATCAAAGACAAACACAGAAATGACACCGAGTGAAATTACTGCAAAAGACAGAGGACCATGGCGGGAGTTTTGTTTCGTATACTCTTGCTCCAACTTGATCATAAGCCTATTTTTTATAATTGTAACCTAAATCTTGCCATAGCCATAGCCACCAACACGATCATATCTTAGTCTCACGATTCTGGACCAGAGCTCTTGGAAAAGAATGCTGCCATATCGACTTAATTAGTTCCGAAGGCATCACTCTGCAGTCAGCGGTCTCGGGCTCATCGTACATGCCGGCGCCAGATCCATATAGGCCCTGAGGCAAAGCGACCTCAGTACGCCCGCGCTCGGACCGTTGGAAGACGTCACGCCGTCATGTAGTCTTGGGATAAACAGACTGAGCCTTGCTGTTTTGAGCTCGTCAAATTACGACGATGCCATCAATTAACCATCGCCGACGCAGCGCATATAGCAGCAGCATCAGCGTCAGCATATTTGCACTGTACTGACTGCGTGACGTCATGGGGAACACTTCGCGTCAGCGACTGTTCTAAGCAGCTGGCGCGTCGTATGAGAAGAGAAGACATTTTCTGCCGACATTTTCTGCCGAGTTGCGGAATTGCGGCCGCGCCCGCTTCAAGAATAATTGAAGAACTCGACAAGCACATCGACACCATACTGTGGGGCTGACGGTAGCAGCGAGGCAAAAAAGTTATGAGGGTCAGATTGTGATGCATAGCGATTTGCAAAGTATACTTGTAGGTTAAGTTAGTCCGATAACTGAAATTATTTTGTTCCACAGTTGCAACGACACTGTTCAAGCTACAACTCTCCTCCCGGTTTCATCACCACACACTAATTGTCACGACACAATCCTTGACTGAAGAGAGTCCCGCGAAACACCGCATTTCTGCACCGATTATAAGATTCTGGGCATGTGCTTACGAGTATACTGCCATGACCCCGACCTGTCACGTCTGACCTGACCTCATTAATAGCAGACCGTGTCATTGGTCAAGTAGAGTGCCACTCGTTGGGGAATGATTAATGTGCGTTGAAATATGAACTACGCAGACAGTCGTGTATATATCATCAGATTAGTTTACCATGCACATGAAAGAATAAGTTGAATTAGCCCATTGTAAAAAGTGAAATTCATCTGAGTATATTGCTGGGATTTGAATAGATTACTACGAAACTAAGTGTTGCTTGGTGGCGCAGCGGTTAAGGCGTTCGACTCGCAATCGAACAATCGCGGGTTCCACTCATGTCCGGTTCGCTGCCATGTAAAGATTATGTGCAAGTTCTACTTCTACGGGTCACACCTCTGTGTCACAATGCAGCATAATTTGATACAATTCCGGCTGAAAGCAACTGAGGAAAGATAATCATGCAACTTGGCGGAAAGTAATAGCAGTCTGCATGCAGGCGCCAGGGCTGTGAATCGCCACGCTTACTCATCCAGTTCAACGTTCAACTTTTTTACTACAAAAATGGCACGACTCGAAAATAGATATAAATGAAGAAACGTTTTAAATTATGAAATATTAACAGGAATGTACCGGTTTTTACTGTTGCTAGGCCTATATCTACACACAAAAAACTTGTCAACGAAAAGCAACTTAACATCAAACAATCATTATACGAACATAATGCACTGAGTGATGATAATAATAATATGCTGGCCTGCTGTACAGATGACTGACGGATAAAACCGACCAGTGATCTGTTTAAAAGCCAACGTTCCCACAGTTGCAAAACTAGCCGAAGTCATAATCGGACGATAATTACTGCTGCATCATCATTGTCATTCCGGCCAGAGCTATTACATGTAGAGAACAATTACGCTGCCGGTCGACCACGTTAATTGGCCCACATCGTCATAACTAGATTCAGCTGGCTTCGACCAAGAACGAACATACTGTATGAGCGTGTATGGCCCATTAAAGACAACACGGCAGTGATGATGTTGATTGTTGACCTTGATGCATCCCGCATCCAACTGGACACATTGGGCCACACTCCGACGCCATCCGTGTCTGTCAAGAACTGTCACCTCTGCTTCTTCCCAGGTGAACCCCATCTTTTGTAAGTCTTTGTTGACTGTGCTCCTTCAGTTAGCTCTTGGTCGACCTGGTCCTCTCTTGTGTCCTGATACCTCCTAGTGCAATGCTTGACGTCGTATACGCTGGTGATCAATGATCGATCTGTATCACACGCTGTAGCCAGCAAAGTCTTTTTCTCAAGATGTTAACTATTTCATGTTTTGCTATCCAGTTCTACATTTTTTGACTTTCCAGAAAGTGTCGATCATGTGCTTTTTTGCCATCTGTAATGAGCAGCAACTTGTCTTTTGAGCAGTCTTCAGCTTTCATTGAAGTTGCCATTTTCAGCACTGTATACAGAAAAGTCAATAGAATTATTTTTCCAGACAACAACTGTCTTTATTTCCCAGGCTGATATCGTTGATTTGTCATGTTTTATTCACCAAAAAGAGAGACGCATTACGTATATAGTAAAATAAAAAAATAATATTAATTAAAACGAACATGACAGCACAGAACACAAAACTAACTCCCAGCAGCATTAACTGACATCTGCCTGAGTTTACAATACAGTTCAGATAAGTAGCGCAAGCATGCATGAAAATTGAAACGTCAGGCCAGACGTTATAATTACGGCAATTATCGTTGTTGCCATTGCTGTTTCTAATTATTATTCGTCTGTCGTGCATCAATTAAAACGTCCAGCAGAGAAAATCAATGTATTTATGACCGATAGATAGACAGGCAGATAACGAACGACAGATGCTGCGAAAGAAAAGTAGTAAGAAGACTGCTTCGGCATCTGTGTTCTCGGAGACGAAATACAGGAACTGCAGCCGATGCAACAGTGACACTTTGGGGGATTTGTGATCCAAAAGATCGTTACAGTTTGACGAAGTTGACAAACGGGCGGCGGGCAAAAGCGTTGTAAACACCATAACGAATTTCAGACAAACGTATTCGCAATATTCGCGGAAAGGAAGCAACAGTCAAATTAATCGTCGTATTCTGTTCTGCTGGTAGCCATGTTTTTCCCCCGAAACGTCAGAACAATGTCAACCGCAAGCAGCGCATGGCCATTAGCTGTAACAAGATGTCAAACAACCGCTAATCAGTATAATCGGCCCGAAATCGCAGCCGCTGGTTCAGCCTGGTTGGACTAATGAGATCTGCTCGTAATCAAAGCTGGCCGAGCAAGCGTCATTTCATATCGATTGCATCCGTGCAGTTGGACTATACAGCCAGCCAATCGCCCGTATAGACTAGATTCATTGTAGGATGCGTTCGTCGATATTTAGCCGATTGTCTCGTTGAATCGACCAAAAGTTCAGGCAAAAGTGAGTGAGACACACCACCCCTGCACATGGCGCATCACGACACTGGAGTAAAAACCAAAAGCGTCGTTGTAATCGGCGACGATAAATTCAACATTAACAAAGCGCCTGATATCATATACGGTTTTAATTGAACGAATACAATAGCCAACGTACGTATGATGCCTGCTATTCGGCTATTTGTAAAGCTCGGCTATTGTGGCGGCCGAATGTGTTGCGCACTGGACGCTGTCATTACTGTAAATATACGCACGATAGATAATTCCTGGTTTCATTTCATCGGTTTGACATTATTTTTCGATTTTTTACCTAACGTTTGCAGCAATCTCATGCAACAGCCATCGACGACATTTCTGACAAAGCTTTTGTAATAATTGATGCAAGACGCACTTACTAGTTGTCTACTTACTTACTTACTTACTTAACCAGCATTCGGATCTATATTTCACTGCACTTCCAGAGTAAGGTCGGACTGTGACAGAACTATAGTTTCAAGGGTTGTGCGACATATTCCATAAAATTCGTTAAGGCCATGACACAATCCAGTCCATCTCTGTTCCAGTGCAGACTTTTCGAACACATTATCGAAGAATTTTCTGTGCTCGTCCGCTTCTGTTTTTTGTTGTTTTTGTTAACGGCTATCTTCGTCCTTACGACGGACTTAGCTGACAAGGTTTTTTGAGTGCTGCAAGCGTGTTCTGATAGTAATGGAACGTCGGCAGCGGTATACACAAGTCGAATTAAGTGCTTATGTTCAGGACTCGGACTTAAATCCACTGAACACGGACTCAGCTTAGCTGAGTTATAGGGTGTTTACAAGATGAAGCAAACGTGAAGCAAATGTATTGAAAATACACGTGCACGACATGTGCTCTAAGTTTGCTTCATCTTTGCTATAAAGCGTACTTGTAGGCCTAGATTCTTCATGTTTGCTTCACGTTTGCTTCGTCCTGTAAATGGGGTATAAGTTTTAACAACATGGCGTCATTAACATTTTCTATTGTGCCGTTGTTTCCACCGCATGCTCAAGTAATCGTGACTACACTATTTTACGAAGATGCTGATTGATAATGGAATTAGTTGGACTCGGGCCCGCGGACTGACTGGACTAAACTACATCACTGTAGGTCTACAAGCCGTCGTGTCGGACGTCCTGCGACTGTTTACCGACGACGTCGACAACTCCTGCAGTTTGACGAACACCGCAGCACTCTATACGACATACAGTACGACTGCGGACTGCGTCACTCGCAGCCAAATAACTCAATTAATCCGGACTCGGGCGAATAGGCCGCTTGTTCTGCGGCGGCATGACGTCACCAGATGCTGCTGCTGATGCTGATGCCTGCCGGCGGAGATGGAAGAAGCCCGGGAGAGGGAGTGGCAGAGGCAGAAGCACATCAAATATTCATCGTACCAGAATCGAGTCCGGATCTCTGCGTGCCCGTCCGGCGTCGCGTTAATTAAGGCGGAAACCCTAAAGAGCACGCGGACGGACGACGGGACGGGCCGAGAGAGCGAGCTGGTGCAGGTCCGGCGTGAATTGGGCCCCGGCCCGGCTGCTGAAAGATGCAGTTGGTCGCTCGCTGGGTGAACGTGCGCCTGCCCGATCGGTCCGATCTCTAATCCCGCAGACGCATTGCCGGGAAGCAATCGGTAATGTCGGCCAGACGGACAGACGGACGGACGGAGAGACGACGCACGTTCGTATAATTACAATCATCGCAGAGCCTAAGCGGTAGCAGTCAAGCCAGCAATCAAACAGTTGAGAGTGGATAAAGCCGACGGACCAAGCAAGCTTGGGTCGCTGATGGTGGTCGCCAAATAAGAGCGAGCGACGGACGAAACGAGGCAAAACAGTCGACGAAGGTTAACGACGAACGCCCGGGTAGGCACAGGGCACTGCAGGCGTGACTGAGCAGAGAAGAGAGGTACTCGGGGCTGTCTCCCCGCCACCTCACATGCTGCACCGAGCAAATCTGACCGGCACCGATTTGACGTGTCGCCCGGCCGACACCGACACCGACAGCGGCGCTGCTGCGGCGACGAGTGGAGCTAAAATCGATGAACGGATCGCGGTAGCCATCAGCACAATTAGCGGCACATTGATGACGGCTGCAGTCCAGTCCAGACCGGCGTACGTCTGCCGATGACCGATGCTGAAATTCACGCCTTCACCATGACCTCAACTGATGTCACTCCGGTTTACCGAGTTTGATCCGCATTAATGTAGGCTATTACATAGCGACACCACTTTTCTTCATATTCCAGCACAACCATTAAGCCATTCTTCACTTACTTTAATTTTTTGTGGACAACGTGCTCTGCAACAAGCACAATGGGGTCCACATTCATTTGTGGATTTTTTAGTCAATGTTGAGAATTCGTTGCAAGCATTTACAAACACGTTGTTGCATCTGAGCGATTTGTGAACGGATTTGGACGAAATAGGTTTAATAGTGGCCAAATCACCAACCACTTAGGGTTTGGTATAGCAGAAATTTTTGGACGATTTTTTTGGATAAAAGTTCTGAAGCGGGATGGCGAGGTCTTCGGATGCCAATCCTCGGTGGAGCCTCGAAGAATGCAATCTATCGAGTGTTCTCTAGTTGTTAGTATTACTATCGTCGTCGACATCATCATCATCATATAAATGTCGTTGCATAGTATTTCTTAAAACTACCATAAATGAATTCGTGGAACAAATAGCTGCAGGAAAACTGTCAATCATAGAGAGTACCTGCTGTTCTGAGGACGTGTGAATAGCGGGAAGGAAGCGGCGGCGGCAGCGGCAGATATCAGTCGGGCGATTAACGACGACGACACACACATCTCTGACGTGACGTCATCACGCCGCCGACCGGAAATGAATGTTGGAGCGCGCGGCAACAATGGCCGGCCACGACGTTTAATCCAAGACTGGCCGGCCGGGCGTTTGATTTATTCGCGGTATGTATTTCTCTCGGTGGTGGTGACAATTGCATGCGACGAGCAGCAGCAGTAGCAGCCAGTGAGAGAGAGAGAGAGAGAAGCTGAGGTCGTGGAGAGGCGAGAATAAATCATAATTGTTGATTACGTTAATCATGGCTGGCGAAGCCGGTCGTCCTCGGACCAGATGGCGTGTGGGTATTGTTGCTGCTAGAGAGCCGGTCGCCCGTCGCCCGTCGCTCGAGCCCCGGATCGATAGATGCCGGGGCCGAAGTCGCGAAGGGCCGAGTTCGGGGGCTGTGGTCAGTGCCGGGCGACCATTTGCGTTTCAGATGAGTGTCGCATGGCGTCGCTTGGTGGAGCGAGTGTTGCCGCGTTACGTGACCGCAAAGCTAGCGCGACACCATTGCCGCGAGGAAGTCTACCTCCAATAATTTTGTAGTCAACTGACGACCTTTAGACTTCAGTGTCTCTTCTGCAACGTCGCTGCTGTGCACTTCAGCCTACGACGCTACAAGATTTTTTTCAGTCATGTACTGTCAGCTTTGTTCTGCCTCAGAACTATAACAAAATAATAAAATACTAATAAAATACTGATAAAATACGGTTACATATGATATAACAACACAGTTGTGAACTTTCTCAGCGTAACCCTAATTTTTGGTGTTGAAATTTCAATCCCGAGTCTTATAAAATATTCATCTTTATTCACCATTAGGTAACCAGAAAAAACACGTACAGAAAAATTTAGAAACAAAACTTAACTGAAAAAACCTTAACTAACAGGCAATGTGCCCTTTTCATTCGTCTTTTGACAGCGATAAAGATTAAATATTTCTGGTCTTGGAGGCCGCATGTCCACCATTTCTGGTAGCGGTCATATAGCCATCGCTTTTCGACACTTTTAAAGCCTTCCCGTCGTCCGCGAAAGTTTTAGATGTATCTTTGAAATTTTGTATTTTGATATTGTCTGCCATATTGTAGATTTAGAGATAGCATTTCCGGTTTGATGGTCATGTTGCTTTTTTCGATTATTGTTCAATTTCGCAATTTATTTATGAACACTGTTTTTAGATTGCAGTGGTTTAAATGTTTTTGCTGATAGAATTGCAATAATTGAAATAATACTTATTACAGTGGAGGCTTTATGAGTTGACACGATAGCTTAACATTTTCGCAAAGCAATTTGTGTCAGACGTCATGCCTAACTATTTCCGTTGTAGCCTATACAGTCGACGATCTGATCTTTGCATCTTGTGCCTAATTTATATCAGGAAAAACGGCTCCTCACAGTTCTGAAGAGTAATTGTAGTATTTTTTTAATAATGCAAAACCGAATAAATGTTGGGGTTTCTGTTTTGCCTCCATTAGTAATGTGATGGTAAAAATCGGTGCTAGATTAGTCTGTTTTAACAATGCAGCACGCGCACAGCGTGGACGTGCCCTAGAACAATGAATTTAAGATAAGGAAACAGAGTAGTGCAGCGGGAAATTTAATGTGAGGTGGATATCTTAGCACGAATAATTTTACATTGCAACCGCAATCACTGCTGACTGTACGCTGTGTTTTGGTGAGAAAGAAAATCCACACAAATGTGATAGTGAGGAAGAGAAGGGCACTCGGTAGCGAGCCGCGACAAATGGCATTTTGTTTAGTTTGACAACAGCTGGTAATGGGATGAGGAGGACGGATCTGAGCAACTGGCGCAATCAGCATCAATGTCTTGGCGCCGTGCAGCAGCAGCAGCAGCAGCAGATCGTCTGTGCGCTCGCTCGGTCGCTCGGAACGACTTAGATATTTCATAACCGCGCCGACGGCGACGCCAGCGCCCTGCCAGTCACGTGGTCATAGGGGCACGTGCTCCCTCGATCCCTGCATGGCGAGCAGGCAGAACGATCGATGCCAGACAATGGCAGAATTAGCAGCCGCTGCAGGGCCGCGGGGCTGCACTGTGCGCGCAGGTTGCGTCGTTTATCCGACGGACGGGCGGTCGCGCTGTCGAGTCGATCGCGACCGACGTCGACGACGATAACGCGGCCGCGCCGAGCCGCGGGGCCAGAGCCAGAGCTCGCTCCGGTCAGTCGCCCACCCGATCCCCATCCGCCCGCCGCCAGTCCGCTCCTTGCATATTATTATATCCACCGTCGCGCGGCTTAGCATCACGTCGCATCATTCTTGCCTCCTCATCCTCATCCCTCAGCCGCAGCCGCAGCAGCAGAGCTCGGCATCTCTGCGAGCCGACCAACCGTGGCATCGAGATCGCCACGTCGCCGCCGGTATGAGGCCGAGTGGCCGGGAGATAGGGGGGTAGTTCCAGGGAGGGAGAGGGGTGGTGGTCGCTGCGTTTTAGCGTCGACAAGTTGGCGGCGGAGCGGATGTCGGTGCAAGTAGCTGATAAACCGACTGACTGAATCTGAGCGTATGGCACGGTCGCGGCTGCAGGACGTCATCAATAGGACCTCGCCAATCAACTCAAATGCCGCGCAGTAACTAAGAATTCGACGCGCGCTCACTGACTGACTGCGTAAGTTTCAGCATCATATGCTACTGTCAGCTATAGGGGCGACAGGCGATCTCAAATTACCTTCCCGTTAATCCCGTAGCTGAAGTCTTCTTGTACTGTTGCGATGCCTGCGTGGACATTAACGAACAAATCTCTGATCGTCTTTGAATAAAATGACAGGCTGAAACGGTAACTGATAAGTTAATATGAATTCATCAGAACACAATATGTATTAATTGATTTTTATAACATTGCACGTAAAGGTTGTATTTTGATGAATTTCTAAAACTTATTGAATCTTCGATTGGATGAACCCGTTTGACATGTAGTGCGCCAGAAAAATCACTTGCATATCGTCATGCACTCGCCATAATGAGAAACGCAGACGTCAAAACTCCGAAATGCCATTGGCTGTGATGCTCAGCTGCTGCTGCCTCTGTATCTAATTCGGCTGTCTGGCCAGAAGACCACGTGAAGAAGATCACTGCCGATTTACCGAATCCTTGTGTATAGTTATCTGCAACGAACAAGCAGCTGCCAAGAACACGAAAAGCACTGCGAGTGCGAGGACGTTCTCGTTCCATTTGGTCACGAACTGTTTCCCGCGATGTTCAGTTCTTCAACGTCAACATCCACTCCACTTAACATCGTGCAGACCGCCAGCAGTGTGTTTGAAATTATGAACTGAAGCCGACGATATCCTGGCTTTGATTATAGCCCAGTGTTCTCTGGATCATTTCTAAGTACTCCGATAATATACTCGTAGACCAGGTAGATGAATACGAGAGTGAGAAAAATAATACAGAGAAAAACATATCGGAACAAAATACCCAGGCGAAAAAAGCACAAAAATACAACCAAAAAGAAGTATATATTTTGGTTAGGTACGAAAAAATATTTCCATGTGCATTTCTCTGATATACTGCGGCAGCCTAATATTGTAAATTAACGACCGACAGAGATGAGGTAATATAAAGGAAAGGATGCTATGAATGAACAAGTCGTGAACCAGAAACCAATCAACTGCGCTGAAGACTAATCCTCGTCAAACGAACCGAACGACCGACGGGCTTTCATTAAGAAAATGGCCGGTTTTAATTAAAATATTTCTGCCGCTGACGACTGGCTTATCGCCGTGGGGAACTATAGCAGTCAGTCAGTCGGACTAATGCTCTGTCACGATCTTCCGAGTTCCGATCTCCTCTCGAATTCCCCCCTCTTGTCTGTTTCCTCTTCTCATGTCAAGCAGCTGAACTCCTGAAAGTTCTTTGTCTCCCTCCATAGGCGCAGATCTGGATCGGCATAGAACAGGTGATGTGACAGAATCGCGTAGTTAATTAAACGTTTAATCGCCATCAGTTTCCCGCCGAGTGCTTTTGACAATATTAGGCCTATGTAGATGAAAATTCAGATTAAATTTTACGCTGACTTGTGTTCATACGTGCGTTATTCTATCAAAATTCGTCAAACAGTTCGAGTTATGAGCTCCCTTTTTGTGTACATCTTACATTTATCTTCATAATGACTTCGACCTTGGCTCTTTAACTTTGAAAACCTACATGTAATCAACGAAAAAACCCAGCCGCCTTCAGGATGGGTCAACCGTATCGCCTATATCCGAAAGCCAGCTTCCGACTTCTGGTCGCGCAAAGAAAGCGATTTCCTAGAGTGAGTACAATCCCACGCACACTATGATGACAGCGACACTGCTATACCGAACGCAACAATCAACGCCAGAATACGACAGGCAATTCGGCGCACGTGAGTGATGGCTGCAGGCAGATACGTTACATTTAAAATTGCGGCCAAACCGCTGCAGATATACACGGTTACTATTGACAGCCTGTAGAAACTCTTCATCGCTCTATCCAACGGTACCATCGCCGACCCTTTACGGCGTACCGTTTAGCCACAATGCATGCCTTACAGACGACAGGCTGACAGACAGACGACGTTATCGTACCAAAAGCTTGATCTGACGGTCGGCCCAAAACTCATGTGTAGAGAGATGTCACAAGGGTCACCCATCTCGTTCCTATAGTCGACTCCACTGAAATCTATAGCAGCCAAGGCCTAAAGCAATATCAGTCTTGTGCAAAAATACAAATAACAATTAGCGCAGCGGACTGATTCAGACGCGATGCGGTGTTTGTATGCGGCGTCGCAGATTGTTTAATCAATGTTTTGGAGGCATCCGACTCTGACTGACTGTTACGTTACGGGCAGTAACTTTGATGCCACTGCCTGTGATAGACTGACTGTCTGACTAAAAGTGGACACGGAACAGCTTCGAGATATTTATCGTCACAGCTATCGTGCCCCTTTAAATTCCAGCAATGTTAGTTTTGTCAGAAAAATTTTTACGCATTAAGCCACTAAAGAATAAAAACACATTTTTTGGCATCTTGTGACGACTATGTCACAGTCCAGCAATTTACCTACTTGTTGCTTCAAGCGAACAGCCGGGAATGGTAAGCTCAGCAGCCGAACTTCTTATCTTTTATTTTCTTTTGCGCAATTAATTCTTACTTTACTCGCGGTCGGTTTCACTCAGGGTTTCTACAACATCTGTGACTTTATATTTTGTGATAGCCTACACCTTGCTCGTAACTTTTGCACTTTTTCTCACACGATATTGACTGGTTTTACTTTCTCGTTGATGTATTTTGTTCGCATTTTCACCACTGATATTGATCGAGGAAGGAATGATTTTTAGAATTCGAACTCTAACCGTACATGACGGCGAGGTTCCGATACGTCACAGTGCAGGCACTAAAACTAATCCTTACTATAGCCTAATACTATCACTGTACTGCAGAATGGTTTGGCCATGCAGAGCAGTTGCTGATCGGAAGCAGACATGTCCATACCGGTAAGACACCAATAGGCTACTGACTAACCCACGGCGCCGTGTGTCGGCAATTATAACTCTGGGATCGGCTTCGTGCATTCAGGGCTTAGGTCTACTGCTTGGCGGCGAGTTGTTGATGGGAACGCCATACAGAAGAAAGATTATGCCGCAGCCGCTGCGTGGCAGCATCAGCATCAGCATCATTACAGTTGCCGCCAGCACTTATCAGCTACCTACCTATACTTATAGCCCAAGCTCCAAACTCCACTTGCTTTGATTCGTAAGCGGATTTGTTGACCAACAAATCTACAGGAAATCGAAGTAGTGGGGTTTCGGCTTATAAGGCGATCGGTTTCATTCAGGGTTTCCACAACAACGTGGGCCCATAAGAACGTGACAGTACAGCAATACATGCAGTCCGGAGTTGGTCATGGGTCACTTATGACCCAACCCAACTGGGACAACTTACCAGCTCACGGGCGGTAACGGACCCAGACCGGCGCGACCCATATAGTTACAATTCAAGATGTAGCAAGTCGCTTGAGACGTCGTGAATGTAAGCCCAGCTCCATACACATAATCGTGTATTTGCTGTCGTCGGATGTCTGTCCGTCACGCATTAACGTTGTATTACAAGAAGCCAAGCTGTCGCTAGGACAGCCGACCGTACTGATTGTCAGTGATCTTCAAGGTCACCCAAGGTCGATGATTTTCACGTCATTTGCAAGCCAATATGCGACTTAATTATTAGTGATCAATGGCAATAGGCCCTATCTCTTACTGTTTTCGAAATATGGCCAGGTTTCCATTAAATTTCCTACCCCCTTCATTTAACCCCAAATTTAAAAATGTTTCTCTGATACTATAATTATACAAGGTAGGTCAAAAAACCGGATCTGTTTGAGCGTTGATAACTCAGCGACGGTTAGTGATAGAAAAACGTGTGATACGTCAAATGTTTCAGAATGCTGTGAGGATTAAATGACAAATTTGCATAGTGAAGCATTTAAATATTCTTTGCCTAAATTGCCTAAATCTTCATTGCCCCTGAAATTAAGCATTTGCCTGCACTCCCATGTGCCCGAGTTCGTTGAACTCAAAAACTCACTGCCAAAAGTCCAGATTAAAATTCTGTGAATTATACAGTGTGGGGGCATTGCAACAGATAGCATGGTCACAAAAGTTCAGTAACTGACCAGCTAAAACGTGTGCTAATCGAATGCTGGGCTCTGCTGATCCTGAACACATTGACTCCAGCGATCGATCAGCTGCCTAAAATTATTGATAACGGTTATGAATGCAAAAGCTGGGCAACTGCCTATATTGAATTTTATCTAAACTCAACGCATGTGTTAATGATCGTTGACATGCTAAATGAAAATCAGCTTAAATTCATGCGTTACTGCCAATTTAGCATGATTTTAGGGATGGGACAGATTTGTGTAAATCAGGCAAAGAATATTTAAATGCTGAGACAGGCAAGTTGTACACTTTTTCCGTACACAATTTTGAAACTTTTGGCATATTACATGCTTTTCCACCAATAAACATCGCTAAGTTATAAAAGCTCAAATGTCCATGTTAAATCTATGTGTTACAGTCAAATTTGGCAGAATTTCGGGGGTGACGAATATTTGTGCAAATTAGGCAAAGAATATTTAAATGCTTCACTATGCAAATTTGTCATTTATTCTTCACAGCATTCAAAAACTGTTGACATATCACACGCCTTTCGCTGAGTTATCAACGCTCAAACAGGTCCGTTTTTTGGCCCACCCTGTAGATGGCTGAAATTTTGCGTGCCTAAGTTTAATACACGAGGCTAATTATTCGTGTAAAAAGTTTTCCCTCACGACCTAAAGCTTAGCCACAATACATCCGTTACAGACGGACAGACGGACAGACAGACGGACGACAACCATGCCAATAGCTCGACTGTTACTTAAGTACAGTCGGCTAAAAATGAAAAAGATATTCCAAAATTTTCAGTGCAGCGAGTGTCCGTAAAACCTTTCCCTTTACACGTTAAAAATAACTCATCTAGGAATTTGGAAGGCGTCGAGTGAGAGTGAACTATACGTCAGCAATTGATACAACCGAAATTGTTGCGCTACGTCGCAAACGTGCTTTCAATTGGAATCTTGGATGACCATAAATAACCATTACAAACTGATTCAAGTTACGTGTTTTTGGATCCCACGACCAAAATCTGAATGATGCTATATAGACCGGCGCCAGCAGCAGAACGTAGCTCATCCTCATGTCTAAATCACTGCACAATATACAAAAAGCTCAGCTGTCGTTAGCAACTTAGCATAGCCGACCGTACTGGTTGTTAGTGACCTTTAAGGTCATCCAAGGTCGATGATTTTCATTTCATCCGAAAGGGCGTATGCCACTTCCTATTAGTGATCAATAGTAACCTTGACCGTATCTCTAGCCGTTTCCGAAATATGGTAAGTTTTCCGTTGAAAAACGCACATTTTTTACTCCCCCTTTATTTAACCCTAAATATGGAAATGTTTCCATTGGACTAGATTGCTGAAATTTTGTAAGCCTAGGTTTATGACACAGTGCTAATTACTCGTGCAAAAAGTTTTCTCCTACCACCTACCGTTTAGCCACAATACATCGGTTACAGATGACGGACGACGACGGACGACGACCATGCCATAAGTTCGAGCGTTACATAAGTACGGTCGGCTAATGAAGAGAATACGACTCATTCAGCTGGGCTTATATTTACTTCAGCATTAGAAGATTTATAGCTAAGCGCGCGTGCCAGATCCACGGTTACATATAATACAGAGACACGGCTGCTGCTGCTGCCATCAGGATAAGTTGGAAGATGGAAGATAATCATCGATCACCTGAGAACATGCAGCGAGTATATTCAGGTCGCTGACAGATTGGAGCAAGGTAGATCTTCAGTACGACCCTGTCATCTCGATACGATAGATCGGATGTTACAACGGTGGCAGAATGATTAACGAATGGTCTACGACGATGGTATTAATAGATTCAGAAGAATATCGGTATATCAGCGCAGCCTAAAGCGGAATACCATCCGTCACCACGAGTCATATGAAACGGCTTTTATTACAGAAATAGTAACCAACCTAATTGTCTTTTGCTCTAAGTACCGGTATAGAGACGGCGAATAAAATAACCACAATCAAGCTACATGTATTCTGTTGGCATCACGCACGTGTTGATTAATAGCATTAATAAGCAGAAATCAGAACAAATGATTTCCGGTGATCACGTGCCTTCCACCATTACGCTTTTGACTCGGTAGTCATCTATTACCATTATCATATGCACGCCCGGAGCAGAAAACAATGGAGAAATCTCCGCCAACATAATTCCCCATACGAAAAAAGTTAGTAAGATTTGGGCCTACTTGTCCGTTAATTCACCTGCACCCTAATTATTATTGTTAACGCTAACCCTAACCTAAGCCCTAACCTTAACTCTAGCGATATTAAATGTCTGATTATATCATAAGCGTAAGTAATTTGATAAGAAAAATGGGAATTGTAATACATTTTGTCACCCTATTCGCAAGCGTATCATGTGCACGTCTGCGCGTCAGATTCAATTTTCTACATTTTTCTAGGTTTCACCGTTTGACAACATTCTCATTTGGCTTTTAAGTTTTTGTACTAATTTTGTTCAATTTGCGAGCAATTTTTCGCTTCCGAAATGATTTCAGTTCTCGTTTTCGTGTCTCGGTCACAAGAGTAACGTCGATGTCAATCACATTTGGAGGGTTTTTCGTCGTCATTTCGCGGCGAGCAGCGCAGTCATCGTGTGGCTACGTCTATCTCGGGAGACTTGTCGCCCTGCTGGCGTGCCGGGTCTTGCCGTGTCGTTCGGTGCGGCCTGCAGCAGCCGCGACGGCTGTTTTTCATTAATCATAATTCTCATATCCCAATCATCGCGTGCGCCGGACAATTATTGCGTTTTCTGCGGCGCCCGGCAGCCGCACGCCATC
>Ga0209671_1000793_pt1 | contig 23298 bp, 5 predicted proteins | sample WorMetHERISLAND2_2_FD_187401 | JGI IMG/M metagenome (GOLD analysis project Ga0209671, IMG submission 187401) | Marine gutless worms symbiont microbial communities from Max Planck institute for Marine Microbiology, Germany - Olavius geniculatus... | ecosystem: Host-associated > Annelida >... | reverse complement strand
ACCCTGTACTTGCACTTTTCTTCTTCGGTGATACTTACCTACTTATTTGCTTACAATATCGGGCTGTATCAGCCACATGTTTGTCAGTTGGCCGTGACCAGTGCCGGACCAACATGTGCTGGATAACAGACTGATGTGACGCGTGTGTAAACTGACCGCGTGGCTTTGAAGACTCGCAGGAGTCGGGCACATCTCAGAACGCTGACACCCAGCGGCGGCATCAACCGACTATAGGTCAGAACAGCCTCGACAATGCTGCAGACAACGACGAAACAGTCGAAACGATTGAACAGCCAGTCGTCTTTACTTCCCCAGTGTCGCCAGTATTTATTTTGCTTATCTGCGCAGGGATGGCCAGGCTGAGTGGGAATGAAATTCTTACATAATATCGAAATGTCGTCGTTTTTTTCCCTACCGGTGTCACCAGGTATTTATCTAGTTTACCCATGAAGGATGGCCAGGCTGAGTTGAAACGATTGAACAGCGACACGGCGTAGCCATGGAGACCGAGGCTGTACAGCTTCAGCAGCATTTCGACCGTGAACAGACCGACGAAGAACAGGTTTGCGATCTCTGCACACACAGACGACAGACTATATGCTGTAGGCCCACTTTATGAAGTCTCCGTAGCAAATCGAAATAGTTAAACGTTATACCACGTGAGGGAAAACGACATCAAAGCGCCAGACGAAAATTTTTAAAAATTTTTTTCCAAAGTGGCGTTGGTTAATCAGTTTTGCACAAAAATTGCACTATATTTTTACGAGAAATGTTATGCAATGATAAAATGTCCTAGAATGCACTAGAATCGTTTACAGCTGCTGTAGATCTCACAGCGCTTTTTCCGACTCCTAATGGCAAGTTCACGACGCCGACGTTGAATTAAGTCACGTCGCAGGTGTGAACTCGAATTACCGACGCAACTCAATCGAACTCAACTCCTAACAAATAATGCGTGATCTGTGCACGGCAGCGTGACGTCACAATGCTAATGACGTCACTGAATTGTCACCCACAGTCACGACAGTTGAGTTGAGTTGCGTCGTGGGTGTGAATCAGCCATAACGTCGGTCAAATTTGGAATGCGCTGCGGGCAAAATGCAACGTACCTTGAAATCTGTCCAACCAGAGCGGTTGATGATTGTGTTCTGACGTCAGTGTACAAGTGTTGAGAAAGACAAGAACGATGACAAGCCAGTAGAACGTCTGTGATTTGATGACTCGCCGACAGAACTTGCGACACCGACAGTTGGCCCGATGAAACCAACGACTATTGATCACACGCAGCAAACAACGGGCGCTTTTCCACATGCTTACAGTCCACTTCTAATCTACATGCAGCCTCCTACTTTCGACAAGATGGAAAATGCGTTGTAGCTTACGGGTTGCGGGGTAAAGACACAGTGGGCTGATTGGGGAGATGGTATGTCTGCTAGCTGCAAACCGCGGGTCTAGTGCGGGCAACGGATAGCCACATAGTGCGCTGCGGTATGATTAGCTCATGCCATTCAACTGCCACTTCCGCGATTGTAAAGCGCTTTTGTTTGCGACCTGCGAGACCAACTCAAGTAAAAAGCGCTATATTAAGTGCCAGACGTTTACCTTTTACAATAATATTTACGTCACATTGCAACGTGACGCTTCGGCATGTTAATATAGACCTAAAAATTAACTTGGTTGCTTGCTTTCTGGTGCGTAGAGATTCCTTGCGAGTGCATATGGGTGTGCTAGTTTTCTAGCTATTCGTGTCTTCGAGAGCGCACATCTGGATGTCACGAGCGTCGTTGGGTAAGCGCCGATACGATCCAATCCGATCAACTTTTTTTGCAAAAGTAAGTTAAGTTAAAAACGAACTTATTAAGCGCCATAAAACTAAACGTGTGTAAAGATACAGAGGCGCTGGCTACGTTACAGTTAACCACTGTTTTCAAAAGCAACAGTAAACAGATGTGTCTTGAGTCGACGACGGAATGCAGGCAAACGAGTCATTGATCAATAACCAACTGTCTAAAACCACGCGTATCCAAAACGTACAAGTGCATGTTCCGTTTAGTTGCGTAAACGTTTATTTCGACATAATACTAAAAATAGTGCACGCCGTACCGTTTTCTGCTCGAGGACGACTGGTGAGGGTCGCTCGCATCGACGTCGGAGTCTTGGGGACTGACGTCGTTTACGGACGAGCTACCTACAAAAACCAGTTTTAGTTCAGCACATTGGCAACCGATAAATGCGCGTACAGAGCGACGTAACTAAACTGAACTGACACGGTGGTTTAGTTTTCGACGAACTGACCAATGGGGAAGCAATACGAGCCCATTGGTCACTGGTTGACGCGTACATAAGCGTACAGTCACGTGAATCACCTACGCCGTTAGACGGTGCCTACTGTAATGCACTACTGCTTGCCCATTGATCAGTTCGTCAGAAACTAAACCACGTCAGTTTAGTTTAGTTCAGTTACGTCAGTCTGAGCGCGCGGGTTTAGCGTAGTGGATAACGCGCTGTACTAGTTTCCGCCTGGAACCTACACCAGACTCTATACGCAATTAATTGTCGAATTGCGTGTGAATTACGGTCAAATACTCGTACACTGGTCGGCATGTTTTCTTCTCAAAGTTGCTGAGAATATTCACCATTAACGCTAAAATGTCAGACTATCTGTGGTAATCTGTTTGCCGTGACATCTAACGGCGAACGGAATTCGTGGTTCTATCCAAAAAGCAATAAAAAGGTCGTATCTGTTGCAATTTGATAAATTCATTTACTACATTTTATTACAACTGTGTAATGTCTGAGCAATTTTAAACAATGTCATTAATTTTGCGAACATACGTAGCGCTTTGAAATTTTTCTGCTTCCAGCTGCAAAGGGCGAACAAGTAAGGACTAAAACGAATATTTTCTTGTTTTTTTTGGTTTTATATCATAACAAGTAATTTGATATTACACAGCCACTCATAAAAACAAGTATGGACACGTTAAATAGTACACTTACAAATTTAAGCAAAAATATTGCAACATAACAAACTGGATGCAAACTAAACAGGTTTTTAGTGAAACTTTGAAAGACTAAAATTTCCCAAGTATTTTTGAAAATAAAATAAAAATTTTAAAAAAGTAAAATTAGTAGGGACAGACGGACGGCCACCGGAAACACGAATTTTATAGGCCTAACTATAGCGATTCAGACAATCACTTGCTAACCGGCGTGCTCTTCAATCAGTTCTAGCGTGAATGTGTTCGTACAATCTCTACATGCATAGACGAAGGCAGCTCGATAATCCAAAGGTTCAATAGTCCGAAAGTTTTAAAAGTTCTTTCCTATACACTTCTACCGACGTTGACTCAATCTCCACATTTTCTCTCAACCAGAGCAAGGATTAGGGATAGGGTTAGGGCTAGGGTTAGTGAAAATGCATATTGCCGTACATCATCGAACTATCGACACATCATCGCATACAGACATGTCTACGTGTAGGCCTACATGCTGTAACGTTCAGCGTGGTCGTCGTCTGTCGCAATCGACTGTTGTCAATACGCCTCGAGCAACAGTCTTTAGCCGGTGGCCACGCCAGCGTAAATGTCTCTGCATGCGTCTGTGTCTGCGTGTGGGCTTGGCTTCTATCCCTATAGGCTACCTGGTTGGTGCAGCTTGCGCCTAATAAAAAATAGGGGGAGAGAAGTTTTGTTATGGAAGTATGCAAAATTGCTATCGGCAGAAGCGCTGCTTTTAGCTCAAAATGCGCTATAAACCGTTTGGCGGCCGCGCTCTGCCCGGACCCGCTCCGTTTACAGCCCTCTTGCAGACCCCCTGATTAACTGACTCCCGGAAAAGAGAAGGGAGGGGGAAACGGAAAACGGAAATAGGAAAAAGGCAAAATAGTGAATAAATAAGAGGAATAGAAGATAAAAAGGAGACTGGAAAAAATAAAACAGAAAAGAATAGAAATAATAAGTAGAAGAAAGACTTGAGCCAGATCTCGATTCTAGATTTGGGGATAGAAGACCCTGTGTGTGGGAGAGACTCGGCTGGCAACGCGACGAGGAACAAACGATGCAGACGTCTGCTGTGCCTAACGACAGAATGCAGTGAGAGTGACAATGCCTGGAACTATTCTCCATACTTGACTCTTGCGACGAAATGGACGTCCGGACTGTGGAAAATTTACGTCAAAGATTCGGGCGCGTACAGAGCGATGTATAACTAAACTGAACGGAATCGAACTGACATGGTTTAGTTTATGAGAAAATGGCAAAGTGGCAAGCAGTAATCCATCACAGTAGGCACCGTCTAACCGCGCCGGCGGTTACGTGACTACGCTTACGTATTATACTCGTCAACCAATAACCAATAGGCTAGCACCGCTTGCCCGGTGGTCAGTTCGTCAAAAAACAAAACCTTGTCAGTACAGTTCAGTTCAGTTACGTGCCTTTAAAAATATTGCTCTTGGTGGAACGTACCTCAAAGCGACGGAGCGTCACCTGCCATATGGGATCGAACACTGTTACCTGCCACCCGACGCAGGTGAATGAGCCTCGCCTTAACCCCAGTCAATCAGGCCGGTACTCGATTTACTTACCCCTGAAGGAGAGAAGGCTGAGTTAACCCGGATGGTTTGTTTAGATTTCTTATTTGTTGCATTTGTTGACATAATCAATCGGTCCCTACATCGTCACACAATCGGAGCGGAGCGGATAGAGGGTGATGCGCAGTGCTTAGCATCTTTCAATACTACTAACTAAGCCAGCTGCCGCAGCAACCGCAGCAGCAGCAGCAGTAGCATTGCGGCGGCTGTTGCTGCTGTTGATAATGATGACAATTTTGTCATTGGCAGTGATGGGCAACAGTTAACTAATAAGTCACTAACTAATAGTTCACTAACTAATAGTTTAACTATTTTTGGTCAGGCAATTAGTTTAACTAATGGACAAAAGTAGTTAAAGTACATTTTAACTAAAAAACTGTATGCTAATCAAAAAGTTTTAAACAAGTTTAACTTTAAAATATTTGTCTGTAGATTTTCTTCGCATTAAAATTAAATGCAAACAACGTTGCAAAGTTAGCCTATATTTAATTCTAGACATTCGTTCTTTTAACCCAACTGTAAAAGTGTTATGCTAATGTCAATAAATGTAAAAATTGACAATATTTTGACCATTAGTTGGCCATTTTAGTTGAAAGTTCGTACAAAAGAGATTATGAAAAATGGGCATAAATGTCAACATCGTGCAAAGAATTATGGAGAGGAAACTAAACTTTTTTGCTCATATATGCCGGATGTCAGATGAAAGGCTGATCAAACAGGTTGTTTTCGGCATAATGGATGGCAAGAACAAGAGAGAAAGACCAAAAATGATGGACCTAGTAAACTGGTGCAACAATGATATCTGCACCCTCTACAGATTGGCGATGGACAGCACGAAATAGACATATTTCGTGAAATATGTCATGGACACCAACGGGCACTGAGCCCATAAAGCAAGAGAGAAAGAGAGAGACAAATTTGTAATTTTTTTTATCAAAACATTAATAAATTGCACAATTTCGTTTCCTTTTCGTCCAAAACGAATTTATTGTGTTGCTAGTAAATGAAAAACCTGTTGGCAACTGTAAAAAGTTTTCAAAGCGTTTAACTACTTTTTTCAGCTTAGTTAAACTTTTTAAGATAACTAGAAAAATAGTTTAACTAGACGTTTAAGTAAATTGGTTATTCACTCGGAAAAAAACGTTATAGTTTAACTAAAAATGAAAAGTTTGTGCCCATCCCTGGTCACTGGTGTCTAATTCTGTCTCTCGCAGAGCCCACGGTCTATAAACTGTAGCTCTCAGCCAGAAGAAGATCTCCTAGATTCTAATTACGCCAATTATTGACGCCAAACCACCGCGAGTCGAAAAGTTGGATGCGACGCAATGCAACGCAAAGCACAGTGTCGGAGAATAATTATTGAAGCCAAGAAGCGATCGTAAAACGGCGGAAAATCATCATTATCACAGCGACTCGCAAAATGTTAGTTGAAATGTCGTTTTTTCAGTCGATTCAATACGTTTCTTTAGTGCTATTTTATAGACAGCACAACCGCATGAAAAGAACATTAATATTGCTGTTTTAGAAAACAGTCATTTAAACAAAAAAAATTGACTTATCTTGTTTTATACAAAAATATGATTATATTAGTTTAAATTTTAAAAAAACGACTTTTTAATATTCGGCGATTTTACAATACGCATTTAATCCTCGGCATTTTGCTCATTGCTTCTTGATCTTGTTCGGTTCTATAGCAGGTTAATTTCGCCTTGAGGATGACGATGATGAATAATAATAACGCTTAATAGAATACAATAAAAATGTCAAAATTGCGACTAAAACAAACTACAAAGAAATGTTTTGCTCACTTGTTTTGTCTTCGGTAACGTTGGCGTCTAAAACGCGCACTTCGGTTTCGGCGTCCAGATCTATAAAAAACGGAAAAAAAATTTATCACGTACGCTAGACACAGAGTTTATGGGTAGTTTATATTGCTAAAACTATTCCTATATTACCACCACTACTACTACTTTTAGTGTTTCTTTATTTGTCATTTTTGCAGCTACTCAAAATAAGTTTGCTCGCCAAATGCAGAGTATACTTTTAACACTCCAAAAACCATTCGTCAGTTATCAGCAGTCAGGTTGCGATAGCATAATGATTAAATATCTACCGGTAACTACACTTAAAAACTTTGCGTTCTAAATATCGATATCAATTTCAAGTATCGATATTTTAATGTATGTTAATGATACTTTTTCACATTTTTGAGGGGTGATGAAATATTTAATGATTAGTTAATTGCAAACGTGCAACAATGAGAACATTTTGAAAATAACTCGATATTTGATAAACTATGGCAACTTTCTAAGTCACCGTATTACGCGGTATATAAAGTAATTAGACAGTTTTTTCGTTATTATAGAGACTAAATCTGACCTGCTTTGGTGATCCAGTCGAGATAACCCTTTAGGTCTTCCTCCATCTGTTGCTTTTCTCGCAACTTTTTGAAATCTCCTCGAGCTTTCGCCTTCTCCCTTTCTTTCGAGAACTCGCTTCACAAAAAAAACATAATTTGTAACAAATTTACAAACTTTTAATACCACGTTTCCCAGAGCCAAACATGAGTAAAAAAGAGCTAAATAACAATTTAAAAACTTTTTCTCAATAATTAAAGTAATTTCGCTCTAGCCTGCAGTACTTTTACCCAATTACCTAGAAGTGGGAATGGCGGTTCTGATTAAAATGAAAGCTGGTTAGGCAAATCTGACTGCGAAGATGCGACATTTAATAAGCCTAAATAACAACCAAAAAACATACGAAACCGGTGACGACATTTTTCTCGCATGTAAAAAAATAACAAAAATCAGTAAAATGCTCCATTCAACTTTAAACGTAACAAGAAAAAGTGGACATTAAATAGGCCTATACAAGACGACGAGATATTGTTGTCAAAGTGCTTTAAAATGTTTGTTAAAGTATGTAAAGTATCACCGTTGAATACGTTTAGCATGTTCAGCCGAACAAAGTTCGCAAAACGGCGGCTTCACAAGCTAAAAAAATGTACGACAGCAGATCGAGTTTTCTGGTTTTTGAGGTCTTCTTTATGGCGCGTTTGCAACATTTAATAGTTCATTTGCTGCAGCACGACATTCTCTAGCCTATGTCTTAAAGTCTTCCGAATTTATAAAGCGGTATATCTCAAATCAAGCGAACGTGCAGCTGTATTAAAACGCTGAATGCATGGCAAGTCTTTGTACGCTAATGTCAGAAATTTTTTGTAGAGCCGCATATTTTTCCCGAAAACATAACTCGTGCATGAGCCGTTGAGTGTAAGTGCGACACACCAAGCGACACACATTTCTCTACGATAGCTAGGCCTAAGAAGCGCTTACTCCCGCTTAGTACTACCTACTGAGGCCCGGAAAATGTCTAGCAGCAGCTTAAACTGTTTAAAGTTAATATCAGTTTGTCTCAGATGAGCTGGTAGGTTGTTCCGCAGCCTTGGACCTGCAGCAGCAAAACATCTGTCTCCTTAGCTACTGCAGCTGCTATACCGTGTTTATGATGTGCGCGCTTGCCATTACGAGAAGCGGAATTTTCAACAAGAAAGCCCAGCTGTCACTAGGGAAAACGCGCTTACAGCCTATACAGTTCCTGTTGCAGTACTGACCTTCAAGACCATCCAAACTCTATGATTTTCATCTCATCTGAAAGGGCTTATGCGATTTACTACTAGTGATCACTAGCATCTTTGGCCCTATCTTGCACCGTTTAACCACAATACATCCGGAACAGACGGACGACGGACAACAATTGCGACAACAAAACCAAACTCAACTTAAAGTGCGTTTATTTCAGATAAACCCATGTAAAATCGAAAAAAACCATCTTGGTGACAGACATAACACAACTTTCAACAGTTTGTGAAATAAAAACGCAAAATCATGATACAGCAAAAATGCAGATCAAACAAACAAAAAAATCACTTCGGATTTAACGAGCAGTAGGCCCTAGGTTTAAGTCGTCGAGCAAACAGTACGGCGTTGCTACAGCTACGTGAACATTATTCACGTCATCGTTCTAACGCTGTAACATCGCGCAAATAATAACAAAAAAATAATAATAATAGTCACCGCCGTAAACTTTCAACAATTTAACATCATGTTAAGCCTATTTTAGGAAATGTGAAGTTGGAAATATCAGTAAAAACTAATCAGAAAGAACGAGAATTCGCTTAACCGAACGAAGCTACTGCGTAAGTTGTTTCAGCATCTCTTGTCACTAACTAGCTAGCATCGGTGTGACTGTGATATCGACTCAATTTACGCTGTTATTATTTTAAACTTTATCTTATTTTAGTTTACTTTATTGACATTATTTGCGATTTTGTTAACTATCAACTCAGAGAAATGTAGCTTTCGGCCATTGCTTTTCACGGCGTTTAGCAGCGGCGTCGTCGCACGTGGGTTAAAAACGTATTGGAAGGTGCAAAAAGTTGCAATTTTCGGACGACAGTGGTGGCTGACTTGATTGTACGATATGCGTACACTAGTGCTCCCGCTATGGACTATTTTTCTAGTCCACTAGTCGTCGACTATTTGGTCGACTAATGGATCTAGTTATTGTGACGGATAAAATTACCTAAAGTTTGCCGCCAACGTGCAAAAAAATATAATTTGCAATTTCGAACCAAGTCATCTTCTTATCTAAAATCTTTACAACACGTAATTAAGTAAGTAATTAAGTAAAACGGTAATTTCTGTAGCGCATTAAGCCTACGTTAAAATTGACCTCTAATGCGCACTGGTATTGTTTCAACTTTTACCTTTTAAGATTAGCAACTTTTCTATACAGAATAAACAAAACAGAATGATAAAAATTAATTCATTTTTATATTAACACGTCCACTCGGCGTTACTGCTCGAAGTCGAAATATCCATGTATTCAGTGAATAGTCATGTTATGTTTATTTGTAAACAGTGACAGTGCTGTTGCTACTATTGACTATTTCACTAGTCGATCGACTAATTTTCAAACTTCGACAAATAGACTATTAATTGACTAATCTGAATTAGTTGATTAATTTGTTAGTCAATTAGGCCTACAGTCCACTAGTCGACGGCAGCACTTAGTGCAACAAATAAATGTAAACTGGTGGCTACTAGTTTTGGTGATAGACTTGATGCGACGTGCGGATACTTATTATGCCGCGACTACACGCACCGATTTCCTCGTCCGAGGTGTTGCCCGAGTTTCTCGGACGACGCGTCGGACGACGCGTCCGATTTTTCGTTCGAGGTTCTGATAGGAGTCTTTTGGCAGGCGGGCAAAAAAACGTCGTCCGAGAAAATCGAAAAGAATGAGCACGCACATTTCGTTTTTAAACCTCGGAAGGCTCGGCGACGTCGGACAACACCTCAGACGAGAAAATCGGTACGTGTAAAAACGGCATTAGCCGTATGGTTTTGCAGGTCTGACTGTGAGTGGACATGGATGATGATTTGTTGGAGAGATGTGGCGCCGGTGACGTGGATGGGGTAAAGCGTTTGATTGCGCAAGGCGTGGACGTCAACGCAGTAAATCGCTATGACCGGCAGACCGCTTTGCACTTGACGTGTGAAAGTGGACACACCGATTTAGTAAAACACCTGGTGGAGAATGGTGCTGATGTGAATGCAGTAGACTGCTTCAACCATGCCGCGCTGTGGTTCGCGTGCGACAGAAGACATGTTGAACTGGCACGCTACCTGCTGGACCACGGCGCGTCCATCAACGTCGGAGCGAATCCTCTCATTGCTGTTGTCCGCGCTGCTGTTCGGCGTGGTAGTGCTTGCTGGAAGCAGATGACTGCAGAACCATTTAGTTTGAATTATATGCAATCAATGATCAGACTGCTTCTGAGGAGAGGATCGGATGTAAATGCAATCGACGACGAAGGCAATACAGCTCTGTACTGCGCTTGCCAACAGGTAGGTGTAAAGAGATTCGAAGTTGTTCAGGTCCTGTTAGAAGCCGGGGCCGATGTCAATCTGCAGACGTCCAACAAGCTGTATCCGTTGATGGCCTCTTGTGAGGCTAACAATGCTGAGCTGGTCGATCTACTTGTCAAAGCGGGAGCAGATGTCAATGTGAGGAATAAGAAAGAAGAAACGTGCCTTCATGTGATGGTTCTAAAAAAGGCGGATGCTTCTGCTGTGAACATCACGAGGTCACTGCTAGCAGCCGGTATTGACGTTGATGCATGTTCTCTGCAGAGCCAAACGGCGCTTTATCGAGCCGTCAAAGCTGGACACGAAGATCTCGTCCGATTGCTTGTTAAATTTGGTGCGAATGCGAATGGCAACAGCAGCAAGAACAGACCAGTGCATGCTGCGTGCAGAAAACCGGTACGTCTATCGGTAGTCGAGTATCTGCTGACTTACGGTGCCGATCCTAACTCGCAAAATGATGATCTGATCGGTCGCTCATTGCCATTGCACATTGCAGCTAGTGATGGCGAATGCGAACTGACGAAAGTCCTTCTAAAGCATGGCGCAAATGTCGATGCCACCGACGACGATGGCAATACAGCGCTGTACCATGCGATCCAACGTTATTGTATCCAACGTTATTGTCTTAGAGCAACTTCACCGTGGCCGTGCTACTGGTGCTCGGAGGAAGTCGTGTTCTCGAGCAGTGGTAACTCGGTTATTGACATTTTACTGCAGAACGGAGCGGACGTTGATCTGGCAAACCGTGCCGGTGAAGCGCCGCTGTACAGAGCTGCTTCAAGCGGCGTGCTACTCGACCTTGCCAGCAAAATGCGGCGCGCGTATGGAGAAAACCCCGACGACGTTTCACGGGATATAAGTCCGCCAGTCGCAGCGTGTTTTCAGCAGGACGTGGCGCTCGTAGACAGGCCTGATTCGGACATCGCGTCGACGAGTGGTGAACTTGAGTCAAAAAGCGAATCGCTGTTGTCGGTTGCTGATGATGTCGTTGCGTTACCAGGCGATGGTAAAACATGCAGCAGCAGCATCAGCACCAGCAACGTAGGGGTCCTAGATGATGTTGTTGCTTTATTAGGCGGTGGTAGAACCGTTCAGACCGTTCTAATGCTGGCTGTCAAGAATTTAATCAACAGTACATCTAGTCACGACTCTTCGGCTACGGTGCAGGCAATACGTTTACTGTTCGGTGATCACGGCGCTGATGTGAACATGCAGATGCCAGCCGGCGATACCGTTCTGTCTTCGGTAGTGACTGTTATATCGCGCGTCAGAAATACCACGGCTCGGCACTTAGTCGTCGAACTGGTAGAACTTCTGCAGTTCATGATCAACCATGGCGCCGTACTGCAGCAGGACGACTTCGGTCCCCAACCAGTGAACACATTTCAAAGATTGGCCACGTTTGACGGCAGCCATGATTTAATTCTGAATTTGTTTCGAGCTGGAGACGGATTTCAGCTGGTAGCACGTTGCTGCGATGCCGTATCAGCAACTCCTTGGAAAGTGAAGTCCATTCGTCTGTGTCAGGCTGCCATCCTAGCCGGATACAGACCATCTGCTGCTGAAGAAACGCGCTGCTTACAGTGGTCACATGATAAAACGACACGGCATTTAGTACAGGAGCTATTGGCTTGGACAAACAAAGACAAACAAGAACCACCACGTCTAATGCGGCAGTGTCGCGTCGCCCGCCATCCGACGACAGTTGTCAGTCGAATATCACTTCCAGACCATAGTTCCTGCCATCGAGAAACTTAAACTGCCGGACGACTTGAAACAATATCTGTTGTTCAAGGGGCCACAATGTGAGATTGATCTCAGCGCGAATAGCTCCGTAGACCAGCGTAAAGACTAAAGGAAAAGGCAGGCCTATAAGCTAGTGCTGCCATTGACTGCATAGACGTAAAATGTTCCAGAAGAAATAGTTAAAACAGTTAAAAACGCAAAAAAAACGTCACAAGATGAAAAAACGTTTTAAAACGTTTACTTAAAAACTTTATCCCTAATTTGTTAAACCTCTTGCCTCAAATGTAAACTGTGAGAAATATACGTTTAATGCTGAAAATTTCGTACACATGTAGTCTTAGTCGATCTACAGCCATTTTGGCGCAATTTGCCGTTGAAATATGCGCTGCAGTTTAAAATCGCAAAAAAACAAAACTCTTTATTTTTGCGTTTTAGGTCGTTTAAAGTCATCAATGTTGTTACCCCCAGAAAGCTCATCAGCAGTGTTTGTTATGACAAGCAGCAAGTCTGTGCGTATCTGCAACCGTTTTCACGCTAGACGAGTAGCGGTAAAATAGCGGTAAAATAACGAATTCTTAGAGGGGAAACCCCTTTTGACGCTCTCATTCGAAAGGAATCCCCTCGCCCACCAGAACGAAATTTTGTTGCAAAAAACTTAATTATTGGCAGCCACAGTAAAGATTTCGTAATCCTCGCTTGCACCGTTTTAATAGGGCAGCAGAGCGTGACAGACGGACATACACACACACACGCAGAGAGGGAGAGGGAGAGAGAGAGAGAACGACTTGACTTACCCGCTGAGCACACCAAGTACGAGGTTCATGACGAAAAATGAGCCGATGATAATGAGACTGACAAAGTAGATCCACGGCCAAGCGATGCCCATTGCATCATTGATCTGACCACACACAGACAGACAGATCAACCGTCACTTAAGGCGCGTACAGAGCGACGTAACTGAACCAAAGTGACATGGTTTAGTTATTGACGAACTGACCAATGGGCAAGCAGTAATGCACTGCAGTAAGTACCGTCTAAGGGCGTCAGTGGCTTACGTGACTACGTGCCTACTTCAACCAATAACCAATGGGCTTGCCCTGCTTGCCCATTGGTCAGTTCGTGAAAAACTAAACCGTGTCAGTTCATTTCAGTTTAGTTACGTCGCTCTGTACGCACCTTTAGTGCAGCGTAAAACATGCACGTCGCACAGCCACCACGGCGTGCAGAAATGAGAGGCTTCATTGGGTTTAAGTCCTCTGTAAACATACATAGATATTTTAGTGCGAATTTAAAAAAAATAAATTATAACTCAATGGAGTGTGTTGATTATATGAAGATTGGAAAATAACCAAAATTACCGAAATTGCATTACGCGGCTAAAATTTGCGGCAAATAAAAAGAAAAGGTTATCATTATTGGATCGCTATGAAAATTTAATCATCCTGAGATAGCCTTTGATTAAACACTGCGCTGTGGTTTGGCAAAAATAGGTAATTTTGAAACTTTCTACTGAGCTAAAAATAATTGCCTACAGTGAGATACACTTTTAAACATAAGCTATTGTCTGATTTTTTCTTGGCGCCCTAGTCGATCACTGTGACGACTGTATAGCCTCTTGTAGAATGTCCGTCAGCAGCGTAGCCAGAAATGTGAATTAGGGGCCTCCTCCCTTCTTCTCGCCTTTCCTTTCTTTTTTTTGTTTTCTCCCTTCCCCTTCTTTTCCCCTTTTTAACTTTCACTTTTTTTCCTTTCCTTAGAAGTGGGACCCTTAAAATCCAGCTAGGGGGATCTGGATCTGGAGGATTGCTGTAAGCTGTCCCAGCGGGGTCTGGAGGTTAAACTCACATTTGATGCATCAAAGCTTTAAATATGAGATCTGGTTGCAATAATTTAAATCATCTTTTGAAGGAATCAGCTGACCAAATTAGCAAATTTAGCGCAGTTTGAACGTGTGTTTATGTTTCTTAGAGAAATCAGGGGACCTGGGCCTTCTTGCCTACGCCACTGATGTCCGAAATGTCCGATTGTGGCGTGGCAATGAATTAACCTAAAAATTGATCATTTTTTCGATGCTTACGTCGTACATGACAAGGGTCCAGCCTTCCATCGTGATGCACTGGAACACGGTCAGCATCGCCAGGCCGAAGTTGTCGAAGTTGGTGATGCCTCGGTTAGGTCCTACCCAGTACGTGTCACAGATCCACCCTTGCTCCGACGAACATTCGTAGCCTTTGCCGCACGGCCGCGGAGGGTCCAATACGATCACGTCTGTATAGAAACCGCTCAGCGTGTCGTTAGTATGCACAAGTCAACAACAGAGCGCGTACAGAGCGACGTAAATAAACTGAACTGACATGGTTTAGTTTTTGACGAACTGACCGATGGGTAAACAGCGAGCGCTCACTGGTCATTGGTTAACGCGTACGTGAGCGTAGTCAGTTAGACAGTGCCTACTGTAACGCATCACTGCTTACCTATTGGTCAGTTCGTCAAAAATAAACCATGCCAGTTCAGTTGAGTTAAGTTTAGTTATGTCGCTTTGTACCCGCTTTTACGAACCAAAACCGAACAAATATTGCATTTTTTTCAAAATTAAACCACAGTCGTCCAAAAATTGAAACCGTCAAACACATTACTACTTGCGACCGCCAAAAATAAAACAGCGATCAAAAATTTCAACTGATTCAAGTATTTAAAAATAAAGCTATCTAAATACGTGATAATGGATATAATATGTAATGCTTTCCATTTTCGTTTTGATAGTTTTGCATGCTTCCAACGTACGACAATACGCAAGTGATGGGCAAAATATTACTAGAAACATAACATTATGTGCAGTTTTTCCCCATCGATCGACAGCATACAGGAATTAATGACTGTCCGGAGCATAAGAGAAAAAATTATTAGAACTGGCATTATTGTTAATTACACATGCACGCGTATATCGGCGAGTTCTTACAATTTGAGGTTTAGGTCGTTTTTGTGTGTTTTGCGTTTCTGCAAAGATTGAACTATTATTATTGTAAAGGTTAAACTTTGTGTTCCATTATTATGTATTCGCGTGCATTGCCTAGAAAGACCGTCCCCAGAATGACCTATACTGTGTCGAGTGAGACGTCAAACCTATACTCACTCAGTCATTCCGAATCGAAAAATGCTAAAATAACTTAAATCTATATCTAATACAGTTATCGACAGAAAAACAACCGGCACCGAACATGGAAACTAAAGGCGAGAGAGAGAAAAAAAGATATACTGACGTGTGAGGTTGTCGAAGCATGTCTTATGGAGGTTTCCTGAGAAGAGCTCAAGGCCGACGATTGCGTAAATGATGACGACGAAGATAACTAAGAGCGCGATATGAAGCAAAGGCACCATGGCTTTGAGAATGGAATTGAGCACCACCTGCAAGCCTATACAAACAAAACAATCATTGTCACTATTACTATTACTATATTATTGCTATTTTCATTATTGATTTCTACGCAGGCAGATCGTTAGGGGGGTGGCACCTTGGCACTGTGCCAAGGGCCCCCCGCCCCAAAGGGGCCCCGCGCTACGGCGGTGATCGCCGCAACGAACGACGGATCGATCGATCAGTCTAGCCAATTTTCATCGCCTTAAGATAAATTATTGTCACAACTTAAACTAAATTAAAGGGTCTAAAAGAATTTCATTTTCGGGCGGGGAGCTAAAATCTAGGGCTGCGAAATTGTAGGCCTAAAATCACACAAAATACAGGCCTATCTTACAAACTTAGGTTTATCCTAAAGTTCGTGGTGTAGTGTGGTCACAAGGCGCGATGTGGTATTAAGGTCCCGGCGGGTAAGTTAGTGCCAAGGGCTCCGCGCTGGCAAAAGACGGCTCTGCTCCTTCGAAGGTCCGAATCTCTAGCCATTTCAAAGTTTGTTTTTTAGTATTATAGTAAATTAAAAATATACTAAATAGCAAAGATCAGAGACCTAAGTTGTGATTCTATTTCTACTTTCGGCAACATCACACATAGGCCTACACTGTGTCTAAAATACGTGCCACTTTTATTTCTTAACTCCGTGAAACATTGGCCGACTTTGATAATTTTTGGCACGCAACATTAAAAACACACTCGACGTGATTGACTGTTGTTTTGGCCACTTCACGTTGATACTGTTGCTATACTCTGCCTTGTAAAATTTAGAAGATTGTTATTCGAACGTTTAGAACAATAAATTCATAGGGGACCTACTGGGTAGAGGTACACCATCTATGTGTGATACTGCCGAAAGTAAAAATAGAATCATTACGTATTTTTGAGACACGGTGTATAATCACAATAAATCTCTTACACAGACCTACTCGTATTATGTAGCAAAGAAAAAATTATAATGAATGTGACTGTCGCTAAATGAAAGTTTACTTTAAAAACTGAGAAAATATTCTATTTTTTTGCTTTAAAACGAAAATCCTGGTAGCCATTTCAGTCACTGAGATTGCCGGCCGACTGCACTGCTATTGGCTTACGAGTCGTCTAGTCTAAGTCAGCAAAGTACTGGTAAAAACTAATGTACAGTGGCAAGCGTCGAACTCGGTGCATCAATGGAGATCGACATCGTTGACTCGGTAGAGCTAGTGTGCCTTTTTGCACCACGCAGCCCAATCTCGTTTGCCCGCTCTTTTGTCTTTTCCACATTTTGTCAATTAGTCAATTAGACTGTAGGCATCAGCTCAAATTTTGCGGTCTCTCTGCAGAATCCTGCTAAGTGCCGTTAACAAACGCAGCCACTCTAATCCCATCGAAAACGTCGCGTGCTATACTAACAATCATTCATAGTATGTTCAAAAAACATCTTAAACCTGTTTTTCCGACAAAAAAAATAAACGGCATTGTAAACAACTATAGCTCCGTCTGCGCTTTTGTGTTTTAGCATTTATGCCTCATGCCCCGCGCCGTCTCATATTGACGATTGACATTATTCCACTTTCGCATTCAACTTCATTTGTTTTGTTATAATTATAATTATTACTTATATTAACGTTAATAATTATGACAATGACGATGACGATGCTGCCGACGACGATTTGAAAATATTGAAGTTACACGTTGTAACAGTTAAATTAGATTGGCTAAGATAATGACTCGCGTACGTTTACGCGTGTATTGTTTTCTACCTCTGTGATAAAAGAAACTAAAGATAAACCCCAAACTCCACGCACTTATTTCGATTTTTTTTTGTAAATTTGTTGTACAACTAACTGTGTAACAAATCTGCAATAAAAATGCATCTACTCAGCAACAAATAGTACAGCAAGTCTAAAAAATTGAAAGCCTATATTGACATACCACATGTTTGATGCATGAGTTGCTGTCTGACAGGTCGAGAAAAAATCGAGGTAGCAAAGTTCTGTTTCTAGCTTAAATACACGTATGCGGGAAACGTTTAAAACTTTAAACTGAACATTGAGCTGGTAGCGGTGCGAATAAAGGCGCATACAAAGCGACGTAACTGAACTGAACTAACATGATTTAATTTTTTGACGAACTGACTAATGGACAAGCAGTAATGCAGTAAGCACGATCTAGCAGTGTCGGTGGCCGACGTGACTACGCTCACCAATGTCCAATAGGCTAGCCCTGTTTGCTCATTGGCCAGTTCGTCAAAAACTAAACCGCACCAGTTCAGATCAGTTAAGTCCAGTTACGTCGCTCTGTACGCGACTTAAAAGAAGAATGATAACGAGTAATGAACGCGCTTTCAGCAAATGGCATAACGCCACACACGTAGGCGTATGCTGCATCGGGTCTACTCACTGGGAACGCCGGAGACCAGCTTCAAAGGCCTCAGAACACGAAACGCCCGCAAAGCCTTGACGTCGAAAGCCTTGAGCTCAAGCGACGCCAGAAACGTACTGATTAACCTGCAACGTCGTAGTACACAGAGCGCGACGTCTCGGGTACCGGTAATAACTTTCAACAACCGCTGCAGAAATGATTCGTTTGTCGTTCTGTCGTCCCGGGCGATAATAACGTAAAACTTCACGCAGTATTTTGAGTATACTTCCGTTGCGGATCAAAATTGAGACCCCTAAGGTCAACTCAGCCTTCTATCCCTACGGGGTATATAAATCAGGTACTGGCCTGTTTGGGTGGGTTAAGACGGGGCGCGTTCACCTGTGTCGGGTGGCAGCTAACACTGCGTGATTTCATACGACAGGTGACGCTCCGTAACTCTGTGACGGGTTTCCTATTAAAAGTTGTACACCACCTTTACTTTTGCCTTCACGGTGAACGCCGCAAAAAGTCAGCCATGTCACTTCACCCCAGTGCCTTGTAGAAAACCGGCTCGGCTATGCCTCAGCAATAACTGGTTGGATAAACGATTTGTTAAAATGTGTAAATTCGGATTTGCTGCCTGACTTTTATAGTAGGCCTAAGTCCATGCTTTACACTAAGATCCGACCCAGCCATACAGCATCGACGTAACAAAGGTTAAATGGTTAAAGGATGTAAAACCCCTCGCCGAGCTACTGAGCGTCACCTACCATTATGAAATCACGCAAACCCACAACATCATTAGCCTAAACATGGTCCGATCCCGTCTTTGTCGCTGCGCAGTATACTTTCGTCGCTAAACTGTAGCGCGTTTATTAAACGCGGACGGTTAGTTTTTTATCAGAATACATCAGAGCAAATACATGCCGCCTGAAGACATAATTACGTCCACGCGGCTTCCTCATTACTTGCATTGGCTCCGTAGTAAATTTTGTCTCGTCGCGTAATTATGCGCCGCAGAAGAAAAAAATCGCACAGTGCATTAGAGACCAGATTCGATCAACGGGACCAAATTAAAAGGGAAACGAGCCAAGCTGACTAGATCTATGGATAAAATTAACGCGTGCCTAACATCGATGCGCGTCAAAAGTTTTACATTTACACCGCCAATTGTACCCAAGAGCGATTTCAACAAATTTTATTTTATTTTATTTTGCCAATAACATGCTGGTACTGTATTTTTATTCCAAAAAAAACTACGTTGGCATTATAACGTATTATGTTAAACAGTTTTAACAGAAAACATTTTATAAAGTAGGCTTATTTGCAATAAATTTGACTTTAATTTTCTTTTTTTGGTTTAGTCTGTGCGTCAATAATGTGATGTAAAATATTGTTTTATTTACCTACTACACACAAACTAAACTACATGCTAAATCTCAATTATTTACAATTTTCTTTAAAGGAATGCTAATTAAATTAGTTTCCCTCCATATTTAAAACAACTAAAGCTGCAGTCCGAAGATTATTTTAAACCGTGCAATTAATTATGGTAATCGCGTCATTCTATTCGCAGTTTTAACGTTATCAAACGACATAACGCCGTCTTGCTGCTAAACATTTGTGCAAATGACGTAGGCGATAAAACAGAAGCTCGATTTCGAGAGTTTGTTTTGATAAGATAGTTTCGCTAGTTTTGATGTCATTTGGTGGTACTTTTGACAACGTGTAGACGTCAGCGAGATGCCGTTAGAAAGAGACAAGCAAGTTGCTGCAGAGTAATTTGTCACTGCGCCACAGAGGTGTTGTGGGTTAAATCTAAAAACTTTGTGGGGGCAGAAATTTGCAATTTTCCATGGACAGCCGAAGGTACATATTATAAGACGCGAATAAAGGCGCCACCTGTGTGTGATCGCTCAAATGCCGCAGCTAGTGATAAAACTGACGACACACTACGTAAGAAGAAACGGATGCTAGGCCTGTAGTCGATTATTACTCAACCTGAAATAGCCTAATCGAGGCTAGGGTAGCAGCTATTAACGGAATTTGCACTAAGAGAACCAAACACGAGTACACAACACTTCTGGCAAAAATAGACTTGGAATTTAAAGCAGACGGGATACAACGATGGATATTAATAAAACGTCGTTCAGTTATCCTTCCAAGTACATATAGCACACGTTCCACAAGTGGCTTCGCAGCAAATATATAATATATTTTAATAAAAAAATGTTTGCGTTGGGTGCCGACATTATATACCGCCGTACTTTCGTTTACCGTGGTTCTCAGGCGTTGCTAGTGACTTTAACGTGATTATCTTGAAGTGACCTTGCTATTTGACCTTTTGAAATAAAAATCGACACACCGGTTTCTCCTTCTCAAAGAAACAGTTGCACATATTTTAGTTTTTCGCGACTTCTTGTTTTCCAGTGATTACCTAGTAACACTTTTATCTGTACTTTCGAACGCGTTCTATGCGAGATAACTATATGATAAATCAGCATCGTTTTCAGACTTTATTACGGAATTACTATAACCGTAGCAGCTAATACATTATGCAGTGCAAACTGGGCGTAATTTTTTGCAAAATGCGGACTGCAGATTATAAAATGTAAAAACGTTCTAAAAATTTGTTTAGAAACGTTTTTAAAAAGTTAAAAACGTTAAAAAAATTTAGCCTCAATTTATTTAACTTTTTCTTTAATTCTATAATGCTGTAAGTGCAGCATAGCTAAAACTATAAAGACAGAATTTTATTCAATTTTAATTTAACTGTCATAATACCAAGAATCATTAAACTAACTAAACTTACTACGTAAACTATCACGTAAACTCTCATTTCTGTGGTTTTAAAAATGTCAAAGATGTTTTTGGAAGTTAGTAAAAAAAATTCAATAAACGTTTTTAAAAAATTTTAAAACATTAAAAAATTCAAAAAGTTAAAAACGTACAAAAACGCAGCAAAAATAAAAATGTAAACACGTTTATGACATCTATGGATCAGAGAAATACGCAAGGCTCACTCACCCTACGATAACGATAACGAAGTCTAGCGCGTTCCAGCCATTGCGAAGATAGGCTCCAGGGTGAAAGACGAAACCGTACGCGACGATCTTCACGCTTGCCTCCAGCGTGAATATAACGACGAACAGGTATTCTAGCAGCTCCTGTGATCGCACGTACAGAAAACAACTTAAACTTTGTGTAAAATACACCGAATTTTGTGTTTGTTATGTATAGTCTGATTATCTGAGCTAAACTTTTAGCAAAACATAATAAGCATATCATAATACTGTGCATCCTCAATTCTTTCTTACTTATTTTTTTCTTCGCAACCGAGGTGTATAATTTTTTTGTAGATAAGTCAGCGATGATGCTGGTAGAAATTAATAAAACTTTATTTCACAAAAATCGACAAATGTCTACAAGATCGCCACCCGGAAAGTTAAAAACTGCATACATCAGAATCTAATTATAACAGAATCGCACACGTCACAAAGCCTATAGGCCTACGGAAAATGAAACACTTTGGAACACTTTTTATTCTGCATGTAACCATAGCCATTGATACTGTAGAATTATTGGGTTATAACATTTGTTTACTTTTTGTAGATCGTATTCTGCACTGCATGTGCATTGCGTACGGTGATTACACAATATTATCATTTTTTTCACTTAACTTGTTCTCGGGGTATGCGAAACATCGAACGACGTATGCCAGTTTTTAACGCACTACAGCTATGCTGTACGGCGTCTTTGTCATCGTTTTTGTCTGTCGTCTGTCCGTCTGTCTCTCACGGATGCATTGTGGCTAAACGGTGCGAGATAGGGCCTATGTTGCTGTTGATCACTAATAGGAAATCGCATTCGTCCTTTCAGATGAGATGAAAATCATCAACCTCTGATCGCTGTGAAGGTCACTACTGCAACAGAAACTGTATAGATTTTAGCGTGTTTTCCCTAGCGACAGCTGGGCTTTTTGTTTGTGTATGAAATAAATTTCTCCTCCGGTTTTTTAACGAATGTCTTGTCATTGATGCTGCGTCGCCAGGGTAGTTGGAGTATTAAAACATTATTAACCAGTTGCTGCCGGTGTGAGCTGATAGCATCGCAATCAATACGTAATTTGCTACTGACAGCTAGACTCTAGGCTCACGTGTATACAGTGTACGTGCGTCATTAATGAGCAAACAAGTCTATCGCTACAGATTCACAGACACGTATTTGTGTAGTTAACGACGCGCATTGCGTCCGCACATCTCTCGAGATCTCGTCAGATTTACACGCCGTCGCGTCGCGGTGGTGCTTTCTTCAATTTTTCTGCATGCTTTTAAAAATTTTGCGTTGTACAGCACTAACAGTTCAGATGAGATAGTTTTCGGCTATCCTTACGTCTTACATGACTTTGAGTCTATCCTAGTTTGCTGTAAAAAGATATGATGTAGACGATAAGAACAAAATGACTGGAATTATAGAATAAACGTAATAATTTTTTAATAATTTTTAAAACATACTTGTCAACAAAATTTCAATATTTTAATTACCGATCCCGAAAAATATTAGACCGTTATTTTAATTCTACTACAACCGCAGTTTCGCGAGTAATAGTAATATAGTCACTTGTAAGGTGCTCAATGTCAGCGAGCTGAATCTGAGGCGCCGAATCAAGTAGACTACCACTGACATCGTTTTGGTCATTTCCCCGTCGCCGATTTTCGCGAAACTTGGTTCGGCACGTCAGTTTTTAACATACTGAATTGTATTAAAGCCAAATTTATTTTTTTTTGTCCGCCAGAGGTTTTTTTCAACAGAATCGAATCGGTTTTGGTGTTGGGCATCCATTCCATTCTGTCTATCATCCCCACTGACGTTTCTTCTCGTTCGTCCTTAGGCTAATATACTCGACCCATTCGTCTTTCTCCTCATTTTCCGTCTGCGCCTAATTTTCCGGTCGTCGGCGATATATCTTCGAGGAGGACTTCAAGCTTCGACGTGCACGAAATTCTAAAAACAATTTGCCGCAATTTGGCGCGCCGTTGCTATGGGAACGCATCCGGCTCGCTCGTGCCGACGTTAATTATCCAACGACACAGTATGACGAAACATCTGCATTACAGGTAGATAGACCCGGCGTCACGTGACCAACAGGTGAAGCATACCTCATCTATCCGCCACTCCCCGCTCGTATTACTTACTGCACGTCAGTCACGCGAAATCTGAATCGATTTTAAAAACTCGCTTCTTCGCGACATTACAGCCGCCCGAAGACGCTCTTCTTTCCC
>Ga0209671_1000792_pt1 | contig 23315 bp, 17 predicted proteins | sample WorMetHERISLAND2_2_FD_187401 | JGI IMG/M metagenome (GOLD analysis project Ga0209671, IMG submission 187401) | Marine gutless worms symbiont microbial communities from Max Planck institute for Marine Microbiology, Germany - Olavius geniculatus... | ecosystem: Host-associated > Annelida >... | reverse complement strand
CGCCCCCTCCACCGTCGTACCACAGCCATCAGTCCGGGGGTGGGGGTAATCGTGGGTCGAGTGAACCGCAGACGGTGTTCATCGTGATGCCTTCGTCGTCGTCGGGATCTCAAATGACGCTCAAGTCGACCAGATCGGGCGGAGTTCAGATGGTCTCCTACTCGCAGCCGAGCGCACCGCCCTGTCCACCTGCGCCAGGTAAACTAAACGCACTGCAGTCACCGATGCTGTACTCGCCGTCTCCAGATCACCTTTGGTAGACCGTCCATCAGTATATAGCTTACGCCGTTGGACGTGCGATCGCGAGGTCGTTGGTTCGACTCCCTGTCGCGTCGCTATCAAGTGATTGCTGGTTGGTACTTGGATGGGTGAGAGTCTGTGGACAGATAAACCATCTCCGTATATAACCAACCCTAAGGTCAGCTCAACATTCAATTCCTACGGAGTAGGTAAATCGAGTACCGGCCAGTCTGGCTGGGGTTATGGCGGGGCGCGTTCACATGTGTCAAATGGTAGGTAACACCGGTTGATCTCATATGGCAGATGAAGCTCTGCAGCTTTGAGTCGAACGGCTAAAAGAACTAGGGTAATATATGGATTATGGAAGCAGGCAATTCCCTGACACCCACGAAGAACTGTACCGTTTTAACTCGGCGTCATGGTTTCGAGGTGTGGTCGTGATCTCGAACTGTCGTAGTTTTGCTTTTCGCTTGTCACTGTTTCCGTAGTCTTTCAGTCTTGGCCGGATAAATTGCAAAAGTAGTGGCTAATTGATGTCACGATTTGTTTACTTTTTACTGACAACAACATTGAATTTTTGTTTTTTTTTGCTTTCTGCGTTTGTGTGCACGACAACTCAAAACGTTATGAACATAATGGGCCAATGTCGGTATTGGCTCGCCAGTTTGTCTGCCAGTAGTAAAAACCAGCAGCGTCGTAGATTGGAACAAGAAATATTATTAGATTGTGACCAATCTAATGTACTCCTCGCGCGCATCATTTTCTTTTGTATTCTTTTAGGAGCTTTTTCGTTTCTTTCGGTTGGTATTAGAGACCCGGCGTCTAATTGAGACCCGTTTAATATTATACTAATAGTGACTGGCGTCGAGGTCGTTATCAGAAATTGTCTCCCCGAAGTTCATAAAATATTGCCCGATTTTAGGAACGGAAAGGAAAAACTTTCCAATAATAGTCGATGACGCTTGTTGCCATTTGTGTTGCTATACCTCAACGCATGCGTTTATCTAGCACCGTTGTGGAGATATGGCGCCTCAAAGATAATGGGGTTACGACTTTAATAGGCGGGCAGAATGTTGCCATGTTCCGACAGACACTGCAAATTTCCAGCAGGGTGTTCGAAATTTTAACCGTGCCCCTACATGTCCACAAAATAAAGTTTTTCAACCTCAAATTTTGCACTTTTAGATGAAACTTTTTCGACAAGAAGAAAATTATCCGACAATTTCCCAAAACTCCAAAATTTGGGGAGGGCGCTAACCCCCCGCCATAAGTCACGGGTAGAGACACAGGCATGGGTGCTGTTGTGGTGTGTTTGTAGCGAACTTCTGCAGCCACAAGTACGTGGGTCATTACGAACACCCGAGCGACCAGGAGTGCTATATCGTCTGCAATGACTTCGGCCGAGGCTTCCCCGTGCGTTGCGCCCGCGGAACCAAATGGAAGCGATACGGACAGTCGGGCACTCCATCCGGATACAACCGATGCTCCTAGTCTGCGTCTCGGCTTAGCCTGTCCAGAACCCGTCGTCGTCACAACTGTAGGCGGTAGCCTACTGCTAAATTAGGAGTGACTGGTCGCTAGTCCGAAGGGGCACTAGTCCGAATTTGGTCAGTTTTTTTCACTTTGCCATAGCCAAGGACCTGCAAAGCCGAAGATGCAATTTATTTCTGTTTCTAACTCGATCGCTAACCCTAACCTTACGCCTATCCCTATCCCTCGCGCTGTTTCGACTAGTGCGCCTCTCCAGACTAGTAGACCTAAACTGTTCTCAAAACTAGACACACTGAATATGCGGTACCTTTTCTCGGCAGGACTTTGGCGTTTCATTTTTGATTCTAAAAACCGAAACAAAGCAGCTTGCACTAGCGATAGAAGTCGGAAGAAAACCATTTAACGGATAGCGCAGATTGCGCAATGAAACCCCAAAAGTACGTGGCATGTTAGCATATCTGGTCACGCTGTGAGTTACGTTAAAATTTGACCTTTCGATCCCCCAAACCTAACCAGTACGTTCATCTGTTTCTTGAGAATCACCATTGGCAAGAATGAAAAAAATCGGCATACTTAAGAATCCGTCAAGATGTGGTAGGCCTATAGATATCGCAGGAACAACATCGCGGATTTCCGGATCGACGGACGATATAAAATCGTAGGGCCTAATATCCGCACCTATTGGCGGACGCATAAAATATGCAGTTTATTCTCCTATCCACAGGAGATGTGCTCCATCATAAAATTTTCTGCGATTCGATACCAGTCACTGTCACACTGTGGTACTTCGCGAGTACACAGTTTCTTCACAAATATTGCAAGGTTAATTCTAAGGTTATTCTATGACACTGATTGGTGGAGTGGCGTAGTTGGTAAAGTCTGTGTGCAACTATAGAGGGTGGGCCAAAAAGGCACCATTTTTGTACACCTTATAATTTCACCAAATATTAGCCTATTTTTTAAATTTTTTCATTGTCAGAATCAGGAGACAATTTGTAATAAAACTATTATTATACATCTCACCACACCTCAAGTGTGTCGCTACACTATTTTGTGAAATGTCAGACGACGCACTCAAGCCGGCAACGCCACTGACCAGTTGCGTGATCAACGTTGATCGAGCCTAGCATGTGGCCCCCAAACAGCCCGGACCTAAATCCGGTCAATTATGCTGTTTGGGATGTTCTTCAACAGATGGCCTATCAGTGTTGACGATTCACGACAGTCAGCCAGCTGAAGCAAGCGATTGTCACTGAGTGGAGCAAACTGCCGCAGCGTTTGGTTAATCGCGCCATTGGCGTTGCAGTCTTGGATGCGTCGTCCAGCAGCAAAGCGGACACATTAAACATTTGATGTAAAAACTGTGAGATATGACTTTTTAGACAATAACTGAAACAACAAACATGTTGTTTCTGTTGTTAATTTCTTAAAATGTGTTGTTGCAAAAGTTGTCTTGTTTTTAATTGTTATTCTATGACACTGATTGGTGGCGTGGCGTAGTTGGTAACGCGTTTTGGCTGAAACGAAGTTACTCTACGCCGGGCCCGGTTAGTACTGCGATGGGTGACTGCCAGCTGGCAGGTAAACCATCTCGGTGCGAAGCCTGCCAGCTAGGTCGACTCAGCTTTCTACCCTCCGTGGGACGGTAAAATGAGTAGTAACTCATTTATATGGGTTACGGAAGGTGGGGACCTTGGTACAGCTGACTGGGGTTGCCTAACCGGCCGCTGCGCCAGCCTGTGTCTGCAGGCTGCACGCGGTGGCCGTGCGGCAGGCGGCTCTGGTTAGTGACGAAAGCGCATTAGAGGCGCGTTTGCGACGATGCGCTATACAAATTGACGACCTTTACCTTTTTTACTGATATTTCACAAGGCAGTGTAGCAACACACTTGAGGTGTGATAAGATCTATAGTGATAGTTTTATTACAAATCGTTTTCTGATTCTGATAGTAAAACATTTCGAAAATCGGTTAATATTTAATGAAATTATAAAGTGTACAAAATGGTGCCATTTTTGGCCCACCCTGTACGCATAATTACACTACACAGTCCGTCCAAAGTATAAGGTTGCGATAATGTGCAAAATAAACTTAAAGCAGTCTTGCAGCATTTCTGAAAACATTACGTACGGCCTAATGCATATTCGGATATCCCTGATTCCCTAGCCAGTCGTTATTCGCAAACACCAGTGAGAAAACCGGTCTGTTTTCTGACGTCACCTGCATGGCCTAATAGGCCCCTACATTGGAAATATCTGACGACGGTTTCTGGTTCGTGTGTCATGGACTTTAAGCGGTGGCGGCACAGTGACTTGCCGACAGCATGCGGACTTAACTCAGTGGCAGACGTGGCGATTTTTACGCTGCGTAAATTGCAGCAGTGCGATTAGACGCAACGTTTCTAGCAGTATCATGCAAAGTGCATAGAACTGAAAGAGCAATTGTATACCGTGTAAAAAGTAGTTTGTCTCTCATAGAACTAATTCTGTCAAGCGTTGCAACTAAACCTAGAACTGTCGATATTTATATAACAGTGGTGGTGGATCAACATCGAAGACAATGTTTTGCTGAGAAAAACTTTACTTTTGTGTTTACTGTAAAACAGACGCATGGTTACAGTGTAAAGCGCATGATAATATTGTTTAGCTTTTTTGGTCATTTTTGATATCACTGCAATAATTGCCAGTATAACGTAGGGTCTATACGTGTAGTTACGCTATACCCTAATATGTTATCTTGTATTGTTTATTTGCACTGTAATAATCTCGCATGTCAATTAGAGAATCGTTGTAACTTAAAGTTATGGTTCAATAATACGGTGAATTTTTATTTTTCGGTAGACTTATTAAATAGCTCAGCTGTTATTTGCTACTGTTTGTTGTATTTACACTTCGTGTACTGCCATTAAAGTCGACTTTAGTGGAATATTATAATGTGCAAAAGCTGGGCAACAGACTGCCGCATAAAATCGAGTTTTAAAAAAGTGAAAAAGAAATGTAACGAAGTAATTAAACGACAGGATACAGTTTGCGAAGTGTTCCAATTGTCCAATTAGGCTACCTGTATGATTAGCATTGATAGGAAAAACAACATCCTTTACTAAAATAATTATTGGACCTATTACCAGGTTAAATTCATTCATGACTGTAATCGAATCTGTAATTTTATTAGAATAAGCCTAAACAATATTCTTTTTTGCGTGGTCATCCTCATCGTAATAGGTTACAATAAGAGTCTGCGTCTGTCTCAGACGTATATCCATTCGTCGATCTGTCCTTTACCCGTCTCTCCTTTAACATGCCTTATGGGCCAAGCTTCTAGCTTGAAAAAACACAGAAAAACCAAAATTAGCGTAAACGGTCCAGAGCCTTGAGTAAGCGGTAGCCTATGGCAATTTTCAGTCCAAAAGATCGGAAGCAGCTGTTAACGGACGGCCCCATAATACGTCGGCACTGCACCGCGTATTTTATTTTTTAAAAACTTATTTTAGAAAACTGCAAAGGGCACGACGACCAATATGTTCGATCAGTGCAGCCTAACCAAACCATTATTAGCTCATAAAATAATATTATTATAATCAACTCTAATAAGCAGCACAGAGAGAAAAGTACACAACGAAAACACTAAACACGAGTAAGTTAAACCGGCTTACACATTTCGCGTAATTACACTGTAAGTGGGGCTTTTTGACGTTTCATTTACATTAATTATTTTTGAAAACAATAATTACTTGCTGAACCGCATTATAACTAAAATGAGCGGAAAGTTTGTTTATTTGTCTGTCTGTCTGTCTGTCTGTCATACCCTCTGGCGCCTTTTATGTCGCAGGATCGCGGAACACGACCGTGGCACTTGACTTCTTGGGCCTTAGGTAAATGCACCCCATCTTGTCCCCTACCTCTTCCGACGGGCAGCCTGAGAAAGGGGTTGAGTTGCCGGGTAACGGAATGGACCTGCTTGTAGGAACTAAACGATGAAAAGAAGAATTCGATGTAAATATGTTATAACCCAGCCGGGCAGGCCGGTATTCGATTCAACAACCCCGGAGGGATGGAAGGCTGAGTTCACCAGTGGTTGGTTGTATACTGAAACGGTTTACCTAGTCTGCAGACAGTCACGCATTAAAGTAGCAACCGGGGCCAATGTACAACAAAATTCGCTAATTAAGACCACGCACACACTACAGCTGACCGCTACAACGCAAATAGTAACTGATTATTCTACGCGACAGTCCGAACAGAACGGCTAAGTTCAGCTGCTGTATACTTCCTGATCGCAGACGGCACCGAAGGCAATGTTCTGACGCGTGTCGCCGGGCCGCATGGGTCGACGAAATCTCGTGATGACGTCATCGCTGAGCGAGAGAGCGCGAGACCTGTCGGCGATGACGTCACCGGCCTGTGGTGACCAGGGTCCGTCAAAGTGAAGATGTCGTTGATCACGCTGTGCTTGATCTGGATGACGTTCGGGGATGCCTGATGACAAAGTGATCGGCAGGCGCTTCTTCAGACGCCGTCGGCATCCAGTCACCTAATTCACAGATATCATCGGAGCATAGAGTAACGAACGGCCTGCTATAAATCCTCCGAAAAGATAATGGATTACACACATTTACAGTTCCGTGTATTTTCGGTGCTGTACGCGTTGCATTATGCAGGGAAAAAATGAACAATTTCGTCATGCATTTAACCCACAGTATCACTTCATAGCAAACGAGCTGAAACGAGCAATATGCCCCTGTGATCAAATAATAAATATGACGTCACGTGGCAGGTACCTATCGAAATAAAGAAAAAAGCATGCAGCAGTTGATTAAGTCAAACTGTTCGAGATAAAGAACGTTTATGCATTAGGACCGCCAGAGGGTTGAATAAGGTCGACGTTTGCCCCTTCCCTCACTCAAATTATTGCCCTCCTGTGCCCTGGCCCTTTCCCCCCGTTCCTCCCCAACTTCAGATTCTTAGCGCCGCCCATGCATTTATGGTTATGATGGTAATGAGCCTATCGTGTAAGAGCACTGATGGTCGCGGTACGCCGGACCGCACGGGCGGTACCGGAGTAATATTAGCCAGCCTCCAATTACCTCGACGGCGAATCTGAGCTCGTAGCTGACGTCGATGATGTCGCAGCCGTCGAGACGTGACTCGGGAAGGTCGGCCGGCACGTCCAGCCTGAAGTTCACCTCTGATCTTAGTCTTTGACCTTTGATCTTGACCTCTGATTTATGACCTCTGGTGGCACGTCGAGCCGGAAGTTGACCAGACTGCGATCTGGCGCCGGCGTGTTATCAGCGTATCCGAGCTGTGTTTCCGACCCCGCTGAGGATAGGGGGCTGAGTTAACCTGAGCTCACAAAAGTGTTGCCAGCGTAACCGAGCTGTTTGAGACGTCGGCCGTTAGCATCGGAGCGCCGAGACACTAGCGCCACACAGCGAACAGTACTGAGGCCTGTGTGTGTGCTCGGGTCAACTCAGTCTCCTACCCTCACGGACACTAGCGCCACACAGCGGCGACGAGCGGACTGCGCACTGAACTCGATCAGTTGCACCAGAGACACGCTGACGCCGACCAACACGCGCGGACTGTCGTTTGTTACCTGCCGAATAATTATCATGAGACGTAAATGGCAAAGTCGTGGATTTTAAAAAAGCAGGCGGGGCTAGAAATTTTCTGCAAGACGCTTAGAATTTCTGACCGAGTTTCGACAGACATAAATATAAAGCTGCAAGTTTCCGATAGAAGAAATTATGGATGCTAAAAATTTTAATTTTGCCCTAAAACTTGCCCAAAATGGGTTTCTAGCCACAAATTTGGTATTTACGGACCAAAACATTCTGACAAGGAAAAAATTTTCTGACATTTTTGCGACAGCCCAAAATTAAGGGAAAACAATTCCCCTTTTTCCCTTCTGGTCAAGACGCTACTGAACGCAAATGCGAACATATTGGTTTAGATTTTATTTTGTATTTTGATTTAAACCACACTTAGCTCGCACTAATAATGTTTTCACAACTTTTAGCTGCAGTCGTGCGTCATAATGCAAACGACGGTGTAGTCTAGGCCATTGCGATCTTAGCGTCACACTGTCTGCAGTGGTATGAGCTCGTACTGTGCACTCGCTTATCCACTCCAGCAGGGCTGTAAAGAACACTTACCATACTTTATGATGATATTTACTTAGTTACGTGCGATTACGAAAATTCTATGAACGAGAAAAAATTGTGGTTAAATGATAGCAATTAGCGCCTGTGCATTCAGCGTAACAAAATTCGAGCCACAACTTCGCATGGCACCGCGTTTTTTAGTGTTTGAAATAATTAGTGTCCGGAAAAAAGAGCCCGCACTTTTTCCTGAATAACTTCAACAAATGTAGATTTACTTTTATAATTTTTGGCACACCTTATCATAATGATACGCTTAACTAAAAACGTCTAAAACTTATCTTCAAAATTTACTTCTTACCGAGTATAGCAAATGTAATCGTGACGTCATGGAAAATGCTATTTTGGCGGAAAGATATAATGACTAAATGAGCCTCTGCAATAGGAAAATAGGAAAACTACTAAATGAAAATTGCAGGTAAAAGCTTCAGACATTGTTGGCATAAAAATAAGTTACTTTTTATCATTTTTCTTTCACCCAATCTTGATTTTCGCCATGTTAAGTGTGGCCGTCACGTGCACAACGGGAACGTCGTTGTGCAGCAGCCGTTATCAGCCAGCAGCGTCATTTCTGCAGCATGCGTTCTCACTGCGCGCGTTATGACGCGTGTACGACGCGTTAACGCGCGCTAAACGCGCATTTCAAGTGACTGTTCAAGAGCAGATACATAACCAATTCAATTGAATTGGTTATGTATCTGTTCTTCCAGGGTGAGGTAGGGCTTAATTAAACAGTCACTTGAGATGGTCCCCGCGTTTAGCGCGCGTTAACGCGCCGTACGCCATAACGCGCGCAGTGAGAACGCACCTTTAGTGTCGCGATAGTGAACATTTGTAAAAACGTTGTTGACTCAAAAGTTGGTTAATAGCAACTTTTGTCACTGGTGCTGACAACTATGGAAGCTACAGACAAAAAGACCATTTATCTGCATTTCTGTTTATTTGGGTATGGAGCAAAGTAAGAATAGGAAGAGTGTTTTATTTTACACGGTAAAGTGGCGTCAGTATTCGGACGAAGTGGGCTATCAGTACACTGTCAGTTGCGCGTTACTTTTTCAATGTTGCCTACGAAAAATTATAAACATACGTTCAAATTTGTTAAAGTCATTAACCGAAACACTCTTATTGTTTTTTTACATCGGATACAATAAAAACGGAATTTTCGCTGACGTCATAATTATGTCAACTCTACGTAGTGACATGGCAATATATAGAGAAAATATCTTTATAGTTTAATCAAGTGAATATTCAGGACGAATCGTGCCACAAATTATGAAAATAGGTTTAAGTTTGTCAAAGATATGTCGACAATACCGTAGGTTCTTTTTTTCCGGACACGGTGTATTTTCCTGACCTGTGCTTCGACGTAAATGTCGTCGCCGAGCCGGTACGTCGTGCCGTCAGCTAACTACTACTCATTTCCGACCTCGCCGAGGATAGGAGGCTGAGTTGACCTGAGTTAGCACACGGGCCGAGCCGGTAAGTTGTGCTGTCAGCGACTGTGAAGTCGACCTGCAGAAGACCAGAGGCACAGACGAACGGTGCTGACGCGAACAGACGACGAAATAGCTTGACGCTCACCGGCTTGACGGGGCCGGGCGACAAACCGCCTTGGTCGGGGTCTATTTCACAAGGTAGTGCAGTGACATAGTTGAAGAGCTCACCGGCTTGGAGGGGCACTGGCTGGACCTCGCAGCCGCCGATGCTCGACGCACGATAAAGGGCGCACTAACGACGTACTTGGCGCCTGAAAGCAGGAAAAATGAGAATCATTAAATAATCCAAGGATTCTCGAAACTGAACGCCTATTCGTTAATCATGACGCTTGACAAGTTCAGCGTAAAAAGAAAAATACGTCGTTTTGTGTGTTCTGTTTATTCACTGTCGACTATAATAAAACATCATTTAAGTATTACAGGCTACCAGTATTAATTTACAAACACCGTCAATCGTACATGCGAAACGATGAGTAAGTTATGCGGGTTTGAGATAAGGCTATGCCTATAAGAACGAACTTTGTGACCAATGACAGTCATTACAACTGTTTGCCTCGATTAATCGTTGATAGTTACTATAATAATCAAAACATCTTCACAAACATGCAGCGCTACCTGCAAGACTTCGAGACGACGGCGACGACGACCGGTCAACGAAGCTGGCTCTCAGCACGTACGACACGCTGCCGTGCTTGCTGGGGGTAGGAGGCTGAGTTGACCCGAGTACACAAGTCTCAGTGCAGCATGAGTGCTATCAGTGTACGCCATGCTGCCGTGCTTGCCGTGCAGTGAGGTCGGCAGACCGCGCGGCAGCTGGAACGACGTCGTGAACCTGTGTTCGCCCGGCTCAAGCACGTCGTCCGGTGACGCACAGACTTCGATGTTCTGACGTTCGTCGATGTACAGCTCGCTCGCCTGCATTGCATCATTTCATCGCGCATTTCTCTGGACTCTGCATGACAAGCTTTCCGCGGATACAATACCAACAACATGGATGACTTTAAACGACCTTGAAATCTAGAAAAGCAAGTTTTCAGTGATTTTTTGAAATTTTAGGCTGCCACGCACATTTCAACAGTGAATTGCATCGAAATTACTACAGATAAACCAGGACAATCTGCGTATAAAAATTTTTTTTAGCATAAAACGTAGATTTTAACCGTCTGTGTTTTGACCTTTTAGTTTCAAGGTGCTTTCCGTATGAAGACCTCGAATTTGGGTACCGTTTCAAAAAACATTTTTACCATGCAGTAGTGTACGTTGTACACTGCTTCGCCAGGTTGCGCGGCACGGATGCTGTCGCGCCCGGGCGTCAAGTGAGCTTTGCTCGAATTGTTTTATTTTTCATGTCAATACTTCAAAACAAGTAAAAGGGAGGTAAACTTTTTAGGCTATGTTTGCAGACATTTTTTCTTTTTTTTCATAGAAACGCGTTTACAAACTTTTTAAAAATGCCTTTTCTAACGTTCCTTTTTTTTACAACGATGGTGTTAATTAAACGTAAGCTATATATGCTTGCCTGGTACCATCGACTGCAGGCGGCGGCGGGGCGCAGAGGCTGACGACGAGCTCCACCCGAGCGAAGTCTGTATGTCGTTGTTGTATTGCGACGACCAACGGCAGAAGTAGACGCAGAGTCCTCTATCTTCCACGAGACAGACGCCTCACCTCGCAGTTCGACGGCGATCGACGGCACACGCAACGCTGACGCTAGCACCAGAACTACGTCAGCGCTCAGCACGTCTCCCGGCTGGTAATGATGACATTCAGCATTACCAGTAAATACTCGTACCAAATCTCTCCACGTCATCATTGTCTTTTTCTTTCTTTGTTTCTTTTTCTTGTACTTGTTCTTGTTATTCTTCGCTGTTGTTATCGTCATCAAAGTGTACTTGACGCAATAGCACAAACATTGGGTAACGTTAAGTTTCTCTGAGACTTTAGTCTAAGACCAAAGTCTTGGTCCGCGAAGTTTGAAAATTCCCAGCCAAGCAAGTTTAACGTACTTTATCTGAAACTTTAGTCTGAGATTAAAGTCTTAGCAAAACTTGACCTCAGACACGTGGATGAGCACGGGGTCTCCCGGCTGGTAATGACGGCATTCAGCATCGTCAACTTCACGGAGGCTTGTTGCCGCGGAGTTCTGCAGTGAAATGTCGAACTTTATCACCGGTGAAGACTCGGTTGTCGTTCTCGGCTTTGCTGCTGCTGCTGCTGCCGGCGCCATGTCTGCCTGGCTGCTAGTTCCCGCTTCCAATTCGCTCTCCATCTCTTGCTCTCTATGCAGACTACATCACCACACGAGAGTGTGTATGGAAAATTAGAAATAGCTTTATATTAGTCTATTAGTCTGCGTATTATTAATCTTACGCGGCGTGTGTTGCTAGTTTAAGATAAAACATTATGAATATTTTTCCATTCATCGATAGCCTAACTTCAGCGAAAGTCTCACAAAAGTTTCGCTAACTCAGTAGCGTTCATGGTGTCACGTTTACTTTTTTAAGTTTCAAACGTATTTGCAGAGGGCCCAAATAAACTTGCAAAAGCGATCTTTTGAAAATTTCAAACATTTCATAAAATTTACAAAGTTTCAAAGACGAAGTTTAAGGCCCATGATATTTAAACGCTGTACGCCATTCTTATGAGTACGCAATGACCAATCCACACCTACGACGTCGGCACGACTCGCGTCAGGGTCGTAAATGTGAATATTGGCCATTAGCGCCGTACTGTTGTCTGTACGTCTGCCTGTAACGCTGATGTACACCCATATCGTGACCAGAATGCAGTTTTTTGGAAAACAATTACGAAAATTGGTACCGGAATCAACGACCTTGGGTGACCTTGAACGACCATTTAGGCCTACGCACTCTGCTGCACAAAACATGCACCTTGCGGAGCCCAGCATGAAAACTGCAAATGAAAGTAGCGACTCACACTGTCAAGATTCAGAATGCAGGCCACGATATTCTTAAGAAGGATCTATCGCAGCGTCTAGCAATGTTACTTGCGACAGTTCAGCTTCGTCGACTATACTTACCTATAGAGACTACCTTCTGCAGTCTGTCGGATTCCGTTCTAATAGCAACAAAATTAAGATAACGGCGATTTCTTCAAAGATTACACATAATATTTTCTGCTGGCGTCTAACGCATGCTAACTGCTTACGCTGCGGCGCTCACGAGCGCACAGCCTACTATTGGCAGAGTTGCGGGCGGTTCTCATTAATGATGTATGATTAGCATCGAGGGAACACGTACCGTGCTAGCCCGGACCCGTTTATACGCGACCATATGTTACACCTACGCATGCTACGCTACTATCAGTCACTGAAGGGCCAGGCCTGGAAATCGACCCAGTGAAAACGGACTGCTGGCTGAAAAATCAGGCCGGGTAATAATGCCCGCACACCGCTCTGACTAGGAATAATTATACAGTATTCGCTAAAATGAGTTCAGACAACACCAAAAAGATAGCATCGATGATTTAATAACTATCATTTTCTGCTGCCGTTTGTTATTTCTGACGTTTAGCAAACTAAAAGTTCACGTCTACGAAGAACCGTACAAAAATGGTAGGCCTAACAATCGTAATTTGTATCTGCAAACACATACTGTAATAAGTTTTAAAAAGCACATCATTCAGTACAAAGCGATACATTATGACTTCTGGGTTATTTATGCGATGAATGTATCAAAACGCTTTTATAATCGATTTGATCAACGTTCGTTATGCCCACCTCCTCACAAAACATGACTGAATCACCATTTCAAACAAAAATTTCAGCCATTGTTCACGAGACGCGCGAAAGCCTATAGCAGTTCCTGTTCGCAAACTGTCAGTCTATCTCCAACCATGTCCTCGCAGTTCATTCTTGGAATGTGCGCTGCAGCCAAAAATCAATAAAACTCCTTATTTTGGCAGTTCAAGATCTTTCAAAGTCACCGATGTTGATACGACTGAAAAGCTCGTCACTAGTGCTTGTTGTGACAGGCAGCATGCCCATACCTATCTGCAACAGTTTTCACGAAAGACTGACCAACAACGGTAAAATAACGACTTTTACGGGGGAACCCTTATTGATGCCCTTGTGCGCGGGTTTCATTGAACCTAGAAAATCGAGACTTGAACCATCGAAATCCACATCCAATGCTAAAAAAAAATTCATACGCAGCTTCTCTATGTCTATCTCAATTGATTTCGGCGCAATTCGCTCTTGAAATGTGTCTCGTAGCCTCAAATCGCCAAAAAAATTCATAAAAATCCCATATTTTGGCGTTCAAGGTCATCCAAGGTCATTGAATTCGGTGGCAATCGAGAATCAGTGTACGACTGTAGTGATTAACAGCAACCTAGGCCCTATCTCGCACCGTTTTTGAGTACAGCGACTTATTGACTAAAAATCGTAAATTTTCGTATCCCCCTCTCATTTAGCGCCATCGCTGGGGTGAACCTAGAGTCTTCCAGGCAGCCGATGGTGAAGATTTAGTGATCCTAGCTTGCACCGTTTTTGACTGATCCACCCGTGTGACGGACAGACAGAATTGTGACGCCTAATACGCGCTGAAAGCAATAGCTGCGCGCATAAAAAAAGTGTTCTGTGATGCAGACGAGATATGATTACTTACATCAATTAATACATGGCACATAAGTTACTAATGACATAAGCTGCGTCGTCAATAACTCAGAACAGTCAGATGAATTAACGAACAAATTATAACTTATAATTATAATTATAGCATGAATTACGACTGTGCGTCGACTTAATGCAAACGCACACGATCCTGTGGTACAGTTTGCAATTATGCATGTATGCACACTTAACACTGTCTAGTTCAGCAGTAGACAACACTAATAATGTGCTTGTTGTTATTTCCAGTGGTGTCGTGGGTTAAAAAAATTAGCCAAGACAAAAAATTGCAATTTTCCAACAACAACTGTATATTTCTGACACAAAAGATTACAGGTGCTCAAAATTTCAGTTTTGCTCCGAAATCTTCCCAGGCGGTTAATTTTCTGCTTCAAGTTTAAAATTGTGCATTTTTGAATGAAAATTCTTCGACAAGAAGAAAATTTTTTTTAAAAATCTGCCACGGTGTACTATGAAAATCTTTCAGAGCAAAACTGAAATTTTGAGCACCGAAAATTTTATAAAAACTGTACCTTAAGTCACTTTTCTGATGGCCCAAAATTTTGGAGGGGTTAACGCCCCTGCCACAGCACCACTGGTTATTTTTCACACTAATTTAACTCATAATAAGACATAAATTGCTAGAGTATCACAAAAAATCAACAACTGGGCAAAAGCTACTAAAATTTCATCACGAGACAGTATAAGAAACAGAAATAATTTCATTAGCAGATAGAACAAAATAAATCAATGTACAAAAACAATGACATAATTTACGGCGATATTATGTCTGAAGAACTAATTAAGTTAAAGTGTACTATGGTAACAAGAGTTATGGTTGAGTGAGAAAAACGGGACAGGATAATGTTTATTCATATAACACCACATCATATGTACAATATCCTGGACATGTCATCCTCACAGATGTAAAATACACTTTCATGTTTTATTTTAAAGCTAAAGAAGTAACAAAATATTAAAACGTGTACTTAAAAAATTATGTGAAAATATGTTTAATGAAAACGTTTTTGAAGTGCTATATAGATGCATTAATAGATGCTAAACACTTTGAAAAGTGCTTCTCGTTAAAATTCCTTACACTGTTAAAATGTTTTTGTTGCTAACGCATTTCAAATACTTTAAAATATGCATAGTTTATTAATCTCAGTGTATTTTACATCTAAGCTTATCCTGGAAAAGACCGTATTTCTAGCAAATCAATCACTGGATATTGACAAAATATTAACATTAGCAACTAAAAACACATAATCACAGCATAAACAACAGATAAAAATAAACCATAATTAAGTTACGATGCATACCAACTAATTACCATAAGTGACAATTATATCAGTCTGCATCAAAGTTACAGCAACCTTGCAATCACCACCAATAACACCTACTACTTCGAGTTCTGTTTAGCAAATTAATTTAACCAGGGGCCAAATTTTCGAAACTTTTCTAAGACATTTTCCAAAGATCTTCCTATGTCAGATGATTTAGGAATGCCAAAAAAGTTTTCTTATCCGAATTTTCGACGGCTTTCTTTGCGTTTCCAAAAAAGGGCCAAATTTTCAAAACTTCTCAGGAATATCTTTGGAAGACAAAGAAAGTATGTGGATTTTCGAAACTTTGCAAATTTTGTTTTATTACGCAGCTTTCTCCATGTAGGACAAAGTTAGTGCTTTCCTATATATTTGCCTAAATTCTTCCTAAGAAGTTTCCAAAGAAGTTTCAAAAATTGTGCACCTTTTCTCGAAATCTTCTTTGAAAGATCTTCTCAAATTCTTCCAAAGACATTTTCCAAAGAAGTTTTCAAAATCCGCATACTTTCTTTGGAAAAGAAGTCTTCCAAAGATCTTCCTAAGAAGTTTCTAAAATTTGGCCCCAGAATCATTCCAGTTCAGACTCAGTCCTAAGAAGGAAACTTCAGGAAAAACAGTAGCAGTTAATAGTGAAGAACAATGTTTATGGTGCTGTCATCGTGGCGCTGGGACTGCGAGAGTTCACCTCCAGTTCATTTGATGAATATAGCACAAGCGTTGGGTGGCCGCCGACCTTTGGACCAAGCCAGTCAGCCTGAGCCTCAGTCAGATCTGCCTAACTGGCAGCTATAATACTACGCTCAACATTGCCATTATTACTATTTAACCCGAAAACTGATATTCATTTTATTATCCCACAAAGGATAGAAGGCTGAGTCGACCTAAATGGCTGGCTTCGTACCAAGACAGTTTACCTGCCTGCAGACTGTCTGAGTCTGAGTGAGTAGGGTTTAACGTCCCGCCCAACACAGTATAGGTCATTTCGGGGACAGCCTTTGCAGGCAAAATTGCACATACACATAATAATGAAACAAAAAGTTTAACCTTTACAGAAAGTTTAACCTTTATGAAATACAAAACACAAAAGAATGACGGAAACCTAAAATTGTAAGAACTGCCGATTATAATTGTGCATACGTGTCAAAAATGCAGACTGTCAGTTGGTATTGAGTGATAACTCAGCCCGGCACAAAGTAACTCGGTTGATTCAACACGATCAGTTACCAAAACGCCACTCCAGCAACGTAGTTAGAATCAGCAGGAAAAAATTCTTAGGCCAAATAACAGCCACAACACAGACTGTGGACCAGTTAATTTTGAGCACCTGTAATTTTATTTTTAAAAAACTGTTTCATGAAATTTTTCTACAAAACTTCACCTTTCAGTAATTTAACAATATTCAGGGTGACCACTCTCCAAATTTCCCTGACATCCCCTGACAATTCACGACACTCCTGACCATTTTGCAAGTATGGTACTATAAATAACTGCTATAAATTAAAATGTAACATACATATATTAGAAACTAAGCAACATTTAGCAATAAACAGAATAAAACAATGACAGAGAGTTAAAGTGAGTAATACAAAAAAGCCTGTTGATGCAGTTGTTAGGAAAGTTTTTAGACAATTTTCCTTGACAAGATTTTCCCCTGACATTTCCCTGCATGACCAAAATCTCTGCCACTTCGTTGATTTCCCTGTTTTCCCTGTTGTTGGTCACCATGCATATCAGTTAGACAACAAAAAGTGAATCTGGTATGTAAGTTAATTTTTTTGGAACCAACCTAACCTGGAATACTTGGAAAAAAGAGCAGCTCAACAAATACCTTATGTATGTGTTTTTAATTCAAGAAGACATTATCGAAGATTATGCAATGGTTAACTAATCTAGACTAAGCTACATTAATCCCATAGCAAATCACTGCATAAGTCGCACTCGTATTAGTAGTTTGGCAGCCAGACAGAATGACATACAACTAACAAACAGGTCATGGCACTAAAAACAAAGCCAAAGTAGCCAAATATAAACCGAAAAATCATATACTGAACACTTCACTGGCATTGCCCTATGGCATTACCACTGTTATTAAGCTTGTTTCATCAAAAAAGTAACAAATGTGTCCAGGGGCGGCGATTATAGGGGGGACGGGGGGGACGCGTCCCCCCCAAAAATTTTGGTTGGGGGAACGCAAATGCAAGCATCCCCCCAACAATTGCCACTTTTAGCCATGTCGTCCCCCCCACTGTCTAGAAGAAATCGCCGCCACTGAATGTGTCTACAAAACGTTAAAAAATAATACATTTTAGTTTTTACTGCAAAAAATATTATTCCATTACACTTGTGACAAACACTAAAGACTTCTAGCATCCATCATACAATGTGAAAGCTACAAAGTCTGCAGGGTGAGTTAGAACAAAAATAGTCCAACACGAAAATCACAATATCTGTGTAATGCACAAATATTTTAACATCAAATTTCCGTCTGTTATTTAGCACAGAATACTTCATAAAGTTGGTCAATTTTGCTGCATTTAGTTCAGTGGCACAGTGTCAAATTCAACATTTGATTTTCCTAAGTCAACAGCGTAATGTATCAAACTTCTCATGAATTTCCAATGCTATAAGCACTGTTCAAGTGTTGCACAAGCTTAACTAGCTAATGAATGAAAAATGACTGCTAAGTGTCCAACCATTTCAAAAAAATCTGTAACAAGTTTCCAGTATCCAAAACCAATTTCTTCAAATGCCTGAATCGAGAGATGTGCGGATCCTGGAATTTTGTGTACACGTCCGCTTCCACAGGGTAGCATCTGTATCCGCAAAACCAACTTCATCAAGTGCCCGTGCCCACACTGCCAGCAAGTGATGATGTTTAAAATATACCTGACCCAAGGACAGCCTTTAACAATGTGGCATTATCTGGCATGTGCAAATACATCAGAAATTGTGTTCACATCCACGACCACATCCGCAGAATGCTTCCGGATGTGCGTCCTGTCCACAGACGCACATCTCTGGTCTGAATCCACATTTTGTCTTCTTAAGATATTTACCCATGACCAAGTTTGTAATTTTAACTGCCAATTATGACTCAGAATATTGAAAAGTTAATTGCTTTTTCAAAGCAAACTAAATAATTATGCCCACATAACAACGTCAACACAAAAATACAAAAATTGCAAAATTTGTTGTCAAATTTTGCGTTCTCGTTAATTTGCTTTATCGCTAAACAATCTCTTTGTCAAGTAAATACAGCACAAAGAAGCATACTTTCGTCTAAATGCCTGCTAAGTAAATGGGCAAAATTTGGTAAAAAATATTAGCACACTTCTGACATAATGACAATTTTCATGTTGGGGTATTTTATTGGTTCACCCTGTAGATACCATCATCTGGGCCTTTAATATTAACACAAAATGTCAACTTAAACAAAAAGCAAAAAAAGAGAATTTGTTTCAGTTATGTTTCTTTTTGATTTCAGATATGCGTACAGCTAAAAGACACTTTCACAGCAAGTTAGCATGGTGTCGCAAGACGACAGGCATCAAAGAGCATCTAGATAGAATCAAACGTTAAAGTTGCCGCCAGTGGCAAAGTCTAGTGCACCGCCCATGCCTGCCGCAACATTCCATGACGAAGCCTGCTGCTGTACTACCAGATTCAGCTTGGCCGCCACCGCTCGTTTCTGTGCTCCCCTTACCTTGGCAACATAACTCCCGATGAAATCACGAATTCGCTGCGTGTCGATCCCCACCTTGCTTGAGGCAATCTGCAACACAGACAGCTCTGTATATAATGATAATAAACATCACACAATAAAGCTTTAACGATCACAAATTATACAAATTATACATGGCCACATACATCACTGAACTATCTTTCCTGAATGAGAAGTTCATTTCAAAACACGTATTAACGTCAACACAAACAATCTACCATATCTTGGCACTAGTACTGGTAGGTACATAGTACTTGTAACTGTTGATGCCAGTGATGAACAATACCTATAATGTACTAGTTTTGTTCAACTGGCCTCTGAGTATTATCCCCACACTCGGATCAAGTCCGTTGGACGTTTGAAGGTATTGCAAACCAGGAATTCTTATAAAAGTCTAAATGTCCTGCATATAAGGCAACAGTCACAAAGTGGAGCAAACATTCTTCTTTATTTCTAACCAGTTAACAAATATTTTCATAGAAGCTGCATAAAACTACACTGTCGGTAATTCAATAAAATATACTTGCATCTCAAAAACTTAAAATGATGAATACTGTTAATAGTTTCCAGTGTATTAGACATACACATGACATGCACAGATCAGATACCCAGTATGCTGTAATGTTTATAGCTGTCCTATTTTCTGCATTTTTTCCATTCCACATGCTCCCTAAAAGGAAAGTTCTGAAAGTTGTTTCGGCATATTAGTATCCATTCTCACAATGGCAAAAAGTCTTAATTTCAACCGAAGAAAACTGCAGTAATGAACACGCTGAAGAAAATGTACAGCAAGTAACCTTTGGCACAGCTCTGCGCATGATGTCTTTGTACTCTTCTTTGTCGACTTCACCACGTAAAAAGAACGGCTTCAGGGCTGTCTTGACCTCATCAGCCACACGCTCTACATTGGCAACCTTCAACACCAACACATAAAACCATCAAAAACTGTTCTTGACCTCGAGGACAGCTTGAAAATAAAAAAATTGTGGCCTTGGCCTCAAAAAGGTCTGGCCTTGGCCCTGAAGATGACTGGGCTCGGCCATGATGCCTTGGCTTCCAGTCACCTGCAATGAACGGGCTCTGAGCTTGTGGTATTTGCATGATATATCCACTTTGTTATGTCACCATGGCAGGATTAAGTATACAAATCTGCAGTACCAATTTGGTGCAGACAGATTATTGGACAGCCCAACCCATTACTTTACTTACTTACTGACTAAATGGCCTTGGCCTCACATTTGACTCACTGACTGGTCTTGGCCTAAGCCTTGAGAATGCTGGCATCAAACAAACAACTGCCATTACAACAACTAACTGTCAAATACAAGCATCAATAACACCAACACATGAACTTATTAAAGGGAACCCATCTCAGAGAAATGGAGCATCACCTGCCATAGAGGATCACAGTGTTACCTGCCATCCAACACAGGTGAATAATCCCTGCCTTAACCCTAGCCACTTAGCAGCCCATATGGGATGAAAGGTTCGGTGGGCAATACTTGTAATGCTAATGCAAGATCTGGAATTTAAGGATGGCCACATAATAAAAAAAATGAGCAACAAAACCAATAAATTATGATCCATTTTTACACACCTTCTGCTGCTTCAGACTGTAAAGGTCACTGCCATGGTAACCAGGAGGCAGAGTTTTTTCCAGCGTTGTCTTGGCAACGTTGACAACATCAAGCATCTTTCTCAACTCTGAGTCTTCCATTGGAGCAACTGGATCCGGCCGATGCACGTATTCCAGCGAGCTGACGCTGCTTCCGACCACGTTCGACGACCTGTCATGAGCCGGGGGTGAGTACGAGTAGTACATTGGTTCATCCAGCAATGGCGAATCTCCACACACGTCCGCCATGTACTGGCTTCCAACGGCTGGCTGCATTGCAGCTGGATCGAACGATGCGTTCGACGGGAGGGTGGAGAAATTGATGTTTGAATTTTGCGAAACTGCAGACATTCCGACTAGTTTACGAGGATCTATGGTTGCCGGAACTGTTGACATCTTGGTTGATAGACGTGGAAGCTGGGCGATGGCAGTGGCCGGTCCTAAGCTATGAAGTCTTGTGTTGTCATGTCGTGATGTAACTGTTGACCCATGCCATTCCCAGTGCAAGCCAGCAGCAACAGCAGGAGCAGCAGCGTTGCTGTTAGAGTCAATCCATTGCTGATGCCGGTTTGACTCAATCACTGACTGCCCTAATGATCCTCGATGCATAGACATCTCCGTGGCAAGCCACGGAGTAGCAGAACTTGTATCAGTGTTTCCACAAGCACTGTTGGCGGCCTGGGCACTGTCAGCAAACCACTGCTTATTATTGTCACCATCATCATCATCAGCAGCAGCAGGAATGGCACCAGGTTCACTTGTGTGCGAGAGCTGATGCACATCACTCTCAAAACTCGTCCAGTCTTCCTTGCTGCTGCACGGTAATGAAGCATGACAATCAGATGCACGTTCCCCAAACCCTGAGTCAGACTTATCGGTGTGAACACATGACGGTGGCGTCTCGTGGTACGTTCGACTACGTTTTCGTTCTCTTGAAGCAGACTTTCGAAATGACAAAGCACTGTCGGTTTTGTCGGCATTTCTCCTGTCTGTCCTATCTCTGCCAGGTGACCGTCGGCCGTCTGAGTGACTGGGTCGTTTTCTCGAAGAAACAGTCTCATTTCGTGTCTTAGAATGTCTATGACCAGGTGAGGACCTCCGTCTGTCACTGTAACGTGACTTCTGATCATCAACCCTGCTGCTCAGCTCGGTCTTAGAGTGTCCCGAAGAGGCAACATTATGACGGCTTACTCTAGCATGATCTTCATTACGAACATCAGTTCTCCCTTGCCTGTAATCACTAGAATTCTTACATCTAGAGCCAGAAAATTCAGATGTAGCTTGATAATCGGCTTCATAATCAAGGCATCCTGCTAAAGAGACAGGATGAGAATGTTGAATGACTTCATATAATTCACCTCGACTCCGTCTGTTAGAGTCTGAATATCCCCTTGTAGTAAAAGAAGAGTCACTTGTGATATGATCATCAGAACGTTGCCTTGATGTCCTTATTCCACTTGTTTTTCTCTCTCTAGAGTTTGTGGCATCAGTGCATGAACATGTCAATTGACGACTTTCCCTCTCGTCGTTTGACTGAGACACGAGTATTTTCGATGTATCGATGTATTTTCGACTGTGTGGTTCACAAGTATAGTGTCTTGTGCCAGTGTCAACAAAGTGGTCTTCCCCTGTTGGCCTTGTAGTTCTGGCATTAGCAGACAACCGACTGTGAGAAGATCTGTCTTTGCATAGTGATCTGTCTCGTGACATGTCCCCCTGCGAAATGTAATTATCTGCATGTCTCCTTGTAACCAAATCATTTCTTGCGTCTCGTCGCATATAAGTGTTACTGGTTGAAAGGACTTTTTCACAAGGACGTTCTTTATGCTTGTCCTGTAACGATGATCGACTGCATTCGTCAGTTCTTGGCCGCCTCTCGGTATCACTAACGCTGTTCTTATGTCGAGTGTTGCGGCGCTGCTTGCAATCTGCAATTCTGCAACTGCTTCTCTCCCATTTGCCTTGCTGGATAACATTACGATTTCTATCACGATCATCTCTAACAATTATTCTAGAAGATGACGTTCGGTCACTATGCAACCTTCTTGGTGCAGTTGGCCGGTCTCTTTCCATGCGACCAGATGCAAATTCGGGACACATGCTAAACCAAATCTGTTCAATACACAATATCAACAAACTGATATTATAAGTCAGTGAGTCAAACGAACAGCACAGTCGAACACACTCAGCATGCAAACAATATGATAACTCTGACAAAAGTGGCATGCACAAATTTTGAAATGTTTTTTGGCAGCCATTTTGTTATATATATATATATATATAAATATATATGCACATTTCAGTTAATTTCATGTATGAAACGATACGATTTTAATGAATGATATCAACTGATATAACGGTTTTTAGAGCGGGTGTGGTCGAGAAATCACTTTAGCTGTCCATACTTGATCATTTGTGCACCTTAACCAGAATCCACAACGCAAAAAAATATACGTTTAATTACTTTTTACTTAAAACTGCAGTCTATCAATAGATAAAAATACACTTCAGCATTTACCACACCTAATTCATAGTGAATTACAGTTTGAAATTAACGTCATTTACGCAAAAAAATCAACAAAAACAATAACAACCATGCCCACCATAGAACAATCATTAATAATAGTCTGACTAAAAT
>Ga0209671_1000791_pt1 | contig 23318 bp, 11 predicted proteins | sample WorMetHERISLAND2_2_FD_187401 | JGI IMG/M metagenome (GOLD analysis project Ga0209671, IMG submission 187401) | Marine gutless worms symbiont microbial communities from Max Planck institute for Marine Microbiology, Germany - Olavius geniculatus... | ecosystem: Host-associated > Annelida >... | reverse complement strand
AGGTAGTGTAGCGACACAGTGTAGTAAGATCTTTACTAATAATGTTGCTACAAATTTTCTCTTGATGGTGACAGTGAAAGAATTTTAAAAATTGGTTGGTACTTGACAAAATATGGTGCCAATTTTTTGACCCACCCTCTCTCTTTCTTTTTTAGGCTGTGGATCCCTCAATTTTTGACCTACCTTGTACAACAGTAATTAGTTAAACATAAAACTACACATATTCGCTGACTGAGACACAGTCCGACTCTACGAAACACAATGTGTGCAGCACTGTGAATACACTGTAGATGCAGAACCATAAAATGTCCAACGACGAATAATAACGACAATTCACATGTGCAGAAATTATAAATAATTTTAAAAGTACCGTGAATGCACCTTATTACTTGTTGTTTTTGTTGCTTTTTAATGAAAAAAAAATATTCTGCTGCACTGTCTAACACTCTAAGTCATGTTATCGAGATAGGAGTTGTAATAGAATAAATAGTAAAATTTCAGAAGTCCGGTATAGTGAAATTGGCAGTAAATGTTTTGACAGAAAACGTAAATATAAGTTGAATGTTTGACATAAAATGTTACTGAAATGAGTCAAAAATGAGTGTGTATTTAACTATTTATAAAAGTTGTTGTCTGTCATTACTAGAATCAAGACGGGTTCTGAGTATCTGACGGAGCAAGGCATAGCGCACGAGACTGAGTGGGATTTGTGGAAGAACATCTTGGCGCTCGGAGTAATCTTCGTCGGCCTTCTGGTTATTGCATACATACAATTTCGTCGTGTAAAGAAACTCAAGTGATCTATGCAACGCTACAGCAGTTGCATCACTCGACCGGAAGCGAATATAACTGTCTGCTTCAGCTATAAAATGCGTCTTCAGACTCTTAACAGTGACAGTGTGTGATTGCGTTTTGTTTAGGCGGAGGCCTATATCAACTAAATCAAAACGTTTTACTGCAGACACAATGCGCGACAATTTTAGGGACATTATTTTAGGGACATTAGTCCGTCGGCTTTTAGTTTGCTGTTTTAATTTTTTGTACCCTATAATTGTGTTGAATCATCACCGGTTACTCTCCCAAGTTTAAAATTGTGTGGCTGCCCGTCAAGGGGGCGCTGAAATCGCGAGACCTGACAACGCGGCACGAAGTAGCAAGGGTGGACATCGAGAGACTTGTTTTAATGTGCGAGTATCTGCTCACTAAATTTTTTTCTGCATGTCGCGTAGCCCGCAAAATGACGGCGAAAAGCGGACAAAATTCATCAAGTATAACGGGACAAAAACACAGAATTAACTTTTGACGTAATGCACGCCTACTCAGCAGTAAAAGGCAAGTGTTTCGTTACGAAAATGTCAGACGTCTCCGTCGTATACTTGCAGAGGCATACGATATAAAAGTCGACGCACAGCTTGAATTCAATAGAAACACAAAATCAAACTTCTGATGTTGACGTCGTCACTGCTGACATGGACGACTGACAGGCTTCGTCGTCGTCTTCGCTGCTGCTGCTGCTGCGACACGCGGCTGTAGAGACTACGTATGAGCGGCAGACTCGCCAGACAGTGAACTACGTTCTGGACGTCCGAATCACTTCCATACGCTTCTTTCAGACCGATCGCTTGATAATGGCCTGTGCGTATTGGCACCAACACCCGACAACCACATGCAGCGTTGCTGTAGATGTGCTGAAATCCCGCCACTGACACTTCCTTCAAGTTTACCATTGCATATGTCGATGCAAACTGCGGCAGCAACTGCTGCACTTTTTTAGTGTTCTGAAAGACTTTTCAATGCATATCTTGTGCCGCGTTGTCAGGTTTCGCGACTTCCACCCTTGCTATATACACTGTGTTTCAAAAAAACATCCCCGACATTTTCGACTGTAACATGAAAACCAATTATCAAATTTTGATAATTTTAGGTACGAATATTCCCGACACAACTAGCCATCAAATAACGATTTAGTTTCCCACCTCACTTAACGTTTGTTTCTACACTACCTGGGGAAAACACAACCAGAGAAATATCACTTTTTTATCCAATGCAATATCATTGCTTAATTAACATAACGCGTAAAACACATTTTGTTCACATTTCTGACACTGACTGACATTTTATCCAGTTGTCCATTTTTTAACTGCCTGCAGTAAAATTGTTTGAAGTGTTAGCCCACTATGCGAACACAGGCAAGGAGACGCTTTCTCCATTCATTGACAGCAGTATCGATAATGTTCTGCTCCAGACTAATCCAGGCTGTACCAGTCGCTTCTTGATTTCACAAACATTCCTAAACTGTATCTGGTAGACACACTGCTGCATGACAGTCAAACCTTGTAACAGACCAGCTGTTGGGGGCCACAGATTCATTTTAACACGTATTATGCTTGCTCTGATTTCCCCTGGTAGTGCAAAAGCAGACGTTGGGTGAGGTGGAAAATAACACACTTGTTCAATAGCCAGTTGTGTCAGAAATATTTCTGCCAAATTTATTAAAATTTGTTAATCTTTCTTCAAGTTACGATCGATAATGTCGGGGATGTTTTTTTCCGGTTTTCTGTTTATTTCAACACATATTTCGCTCGATTTGATTTCCCTAGGTAGTGCAGAAGCATACCTTGGGTGAGGTAAGAAACTGAACGGTCATTTGATGGCAAGTTGTGTCAGAAATATTCTTACCAAAAATTATCAAAATCTGATAATTGATTTTTAAGTTACAGTCGAAAATGTCGGGGATGTTTTTTTGAGACACAGTGTAGTGCCACGATGTCGAGTACCGCGATGTCAGTCCCCACAATTTTGTTTGTCTCGCGATGTCAGGTTCCGCGATTTCAGTCGCCCCCCCTCCCCCCGTCAAGTACTGAGGTGGATCTTGACCCATGGACTGAAGGTTCCGGCTTTTTAAAACGCCCACGAGCAAACGATAAACAGCTTAGCATATTCTTTAAAATTTTTAACGTTTATAGGTTTTCGGCGATGCACGAAGTTAATTGTTTGATGTAGGCAGGCCCAAGTGTTCATTCGTCAAAACGTTTGTGATCACGTGGTGTCCGGAGATAAAAATGCTGTCGTAGGAAATATGTCAAAATCTAGCAAGGAAGTTTATTTTTATGCATATTTTATGTACATTAGATAGGAAATGAGTAACGCATTTATTTTCGATTATTTAGTGCTTATTTAGTGATTGCTTTAAGTTGTTTGTGTTCAACACTAGCGCATTACAGATCTTTTGCCCCCAGAACGTTTTGTTGTGTATACGACGAACTGCGTCTTCTCCGCCCGTTCGTCTTCACCGTCGTCCGCAATTTTTAGTGGGCAAAACGTCCTAAGGGTCTTGTAAGCAAAACGTTTAGCCTATGCGCATAACGTCTTTGAGACAAAGCGTTAAGGCGGTAAAAAGTTTTGAGGTCACAATAGCGAACAACTGACACAGCTTTTATTGACAAAAATAATATTTTATCACACTTCAAAATCTTTGCTACGCTACCGTAACTTGTGAAATGTGTCAAAATGATCTTGATAAATAAATTCTAGGGAATTTATGTGATTTGTCTGCGGTTATTACTGTGCGATTTAAAAAAAAATAAATATCTGGACAAAAGCTACTAATAAATATATTCTGCTCGTTTATTGTGAGCTCCAGTCGGTAGCGGCTTTTATTGCCGTTATAAATAACTGGAGCGTGACGCTAACCCCTGAGCAGTAAAACGCCAGCTCTGCATGTAGGCCTATCGATTGTAAGCTTATGCCTGGAGAATACATAGGCTATACGTAAGGTACTGCCAAGTTGTGTCACTGCGCACTACGAGTTAACTGCTTGGTAAGTGCATGTCTAGTCAGAGTTACACTGACTGTTTCAACTGATAAGCTGCACTTGCTGTAGAAGGCTAAAAGGTCTGAAACTGCAAACTGTGATTGTGTTTTTTTTTCTTTTTTTTCTTGTTACTGCTATCATTGCTGTTTCTTAACGATTTGTATCTTTTGTATAGCAGTTATCTTCTGCCAAATGGGGAATGGCATACGCCTACGTTACGTTACGGTGTTCGATAAGGATCTATGAAGTAGAAACGACGCTAGTCCACTCAATAAAAAACGTTAAAACTTATTTTCAATACCTACGCCAAAATCTAGTTACAACAATTACGTCGGCGTCAATCTAGGCCTACACTGTTGACGGGAAATGAGCAGCTACGCCTAGTTGTTCCTCATGGAAATGTAGCACTCTATTAACTCACGGAAGAATCGTGATATCCAATCTTCACGGTTCTCCGATAAGTTTTTCGACGATGATCGATGTTCAGAAGTCACCCACTTGGTTTACAGCTGACAAGGACAGCTGTTTGTCGACCGACGAAGATCACAGCACGCTTTGTGTTAACTGCTAACAATACCCAGTTATCAGTCAGGCCCAGTGCGCATTTACACCTGCAAATCGTCAAGCCAGGCAACGCGTGATCCGTTAGCCGCAGCTAAACGTGTACCGGAGACGTGATTAGCTTAACCACTGGCCTTTTGAATGAAAACTTGCACACCCTTGAAGATGCTTAGAACTACACAAAGTTTAGTTTTTCTACGCTTTTTCTTGTTGAGCTGAGAGCTCGTACGGACAGACAAACCGACACGCAACACTCCTAGGCCTAGAATGAACTGCATAGCATAATAACGTCAATACACTGTTTCAACATTAATATTAATTAACATTAATAGACCGACTTAAGCCTAAGTTGTTGATGAGCATGTCGTGTCAGATATATAGTCAGATAGATGATAAGCAAGAAGCATGTGACCTGCATTTTGCCGATCAACTCGTAGCGCATCAAAAGCGAAAATAACGTTTATGCTAAAACTGTTGTGTCTGAGCACTTTCTTTGATCTTTATTTGCACTACAAAGACAATATGAAAAGTATAAAAAATATCTATAAAATGTCAAGAAATGCACCGTACATCTAACACCGCACAGACCATCCAATAAGTTAATGTAAGCTTGCGTGATGAGCGAATTTTGAGCCTCGTTAATATAAGATTTCGACGTAAATAACGTCGTGGCGAATCACTGCTGTATAATGTAGGCCTACTTAAAGGCCAGGCCGACAGCTCAAGCTGCTACGTAGCTACGATGGAGGGTGCGTCGACTTCATCGGCAGTCGACGATCAGATCGACAATCACACAGAATCACAGAAAGACACAATGCACGGTTCGACTGTCAGCTTCCATGGATTCAACTACTTCATTAACAGACCGAGTGACGGCGGCTGCTGCCGTTGCTGCTGCTGCGTCGGTCCAAAACAGATTCTTCACGACATCAGGTAGACAGACACGATACTTAGCCTATGCTTACTTACTTATAATAGACCTTGGCACAGTAGCACTGTCAGATTAAGCTAATCGGGCAAAGAAGGCTATCACAAAGAAATAGTTTGATTTTGCAATTTAATAACTTGTGTTTTGTAATTCGTCTTATATCTCTATCTTTGTATCTTAAGTTTTATACTACGTGATCGTACAAACAGTTCACTTCTGGCTCGGTAGGTGACATTACGGCGCCGCCGTTTCGGCGCCACCATCTATATCATTGTCTTTATTTATTTTGACGCCAGTTTTTTGATGCTATTTGTTGTACCAGCTAGGAAACGATTTAACAATGTTAGGCATTTCGTTTACAGCAAAACAAAATATAAAACTACATGCTATGTGATAATCTTTCCGTTCACAGCCAGCTGATGTCCTTAATCTATGTCGTTTAGTCGTTAGCCTGGCCAGCTTCCGGTTGCAGCCGCTGCATAGAAGATTTTATCGCTTACCTGTCGGCTTGGGCCTAGTAGTCAAAAAATTGCAGCACACCACATGCAGGGCTCACAAATCCGCACCTACTGACATAAATAAATAAAACAAGCATCGATCCACCGTGCACCTGAAGGTGAACGAATACTACAATGTGAGGTATAAAAACACACCAAAATTTATTCAGCGTAACTGGAAGATTGAGTATCACATTTTAGTAATTTTTGGTACGAATATTCCAGACACAGCTGGGTATCAAATGACTATTTATGTTCTCATTTCACTAAACGTTTGTTTTGCAATACCTGAAGAGTCATAAAAACTACATGTTTTATGGCGTCTTACTTCTAATGCAATCTTACTGCTCAATGCAGTAAGATTGTTTGTTTAAAATAACATTCACCTAGCACCTTTTTATCTAGATTTCTAGCACTTTTGCTTACAGTTTATTTAATTGTCTAGTTGTGCAACTGCTGGCAGTAGGCCTAAATATCTGAAATATTGGTCATTTGCATGAACACAGGCATAAAGATGCATTTTTCACTTATTGAGCTTAGTGACGACAGTGTTTTGCTCCAGACTTTAACCAGTCACTTCTTGAGTTTATCGACTTCTTAAACAGTGTTGAGTAAACTCACTCATTTTAAACTGTGGACTAAGGTCAGGGCTGTGGGAGGCCACATATCTTAAAGGATAAAATTTATTGATGTTTTTTTTTTATTTTAATGCACATTTCGCTTGTTCCACGTAGTGCAGAAAAGACGTTCACTGAGATAAATAGTTTAATGGCCAGTTGACGTCTAGTTTTGTTTGAAATATTTGTACCAAAAACTATTTTAAAAAATTTCATTTGTGGTGTTTTTGTTTATTTTGGCGCTTATTTTATGTGTTCTGTTTTCCCCTGCAAGTAGCGCAAAACAGACCTTCGGTGAGGTGGAAACGTAAATGGTCATCTGATAGCCAGCTGTATCAAGAATACTTATACCCAAAATTATTAAAATGTAATAATTCACGTTCGAGTTACGATCGATAAATTTTGGTTTGTTTTTATGTCTTACAGTGTAGAATGCACACGTATATTTGTCGGTTTTGTGCAAACATAATGATAATTAATGCAGTTCAACGACGAGCTTTTACAGCATGAAAGAACATTTTGTTTTTATTTTGTTAGGGGAATATTTCGACCTGGAATGAACGCGATCATGGGTGCAAGTGGCAGCGGAAAGACGACGTGAGTAATACCGCATACTGGTTCGTAAATCAGTAAGCAACCATTTTGTTTCATAAAAGGTTAACGTAACGCGTTGCTCAAATACTATGAATAGGCCCGGTGAATGGGTTTGTGGCTGTGCAATTTTGTAGAATGCTTGACGCATTGTCTCGTCGAACGGAGCCAGGCAGCGTTAAAGGAATTATTCTTGTTGACGGTCAAAAACCATCGAGCAATTTCAAGTTTAAGACTGGATACGTCGTCCAGGTAACGACAACGATGATGGCGGCTCTAGCAGTAATAACGGGAGATACGCTAGTCACTTAGCACTAGTTACGATCGATAATTAATTTAAAATGATTGCGAAGTCATCAATGTTCACTTCCTTCTGAGGAGCGACATCACCCATTCGCTCTGTTGCTGAGACTTCGTTGCCGTCAGTGGCCGCAGATTAAGCTTATGGCGAACACCACAGAATTGTCTCTTGGCCCGTCTTGGAGAGATTAATCTTTAAAAACTTAACGTATATTTTTCCTACATATCTCCGTATTGAACAAAGGTCCATTTTTGAATCATAACCGTTCAAGTGTACAGCGCAAAATGGGCGTGTTTTACCGCTATTGGGCAATTTACCTAACCGAGCTTCGTGATCATAAGCTCTAGCACAACAGAAATTGACTGCACCAGGGAGGCATTAAACCATTGGTAAATAAGCCTATATCTGTTTCAATGCAGTTACATTGAAGTTTGTAGTGCTTTCACTGCACAGGACGACGTTGTGATGGGAACGCTGACTGTGAAAGAGAATCTCATGTTCTCTGCAAACCTGCGTCTACCAAACAGTGTGTCGCAAAAAGATAAACGCCAGAGAGTTGAGGACACTCTGCAAGAACTTGGACTAACATCGTGCGCCGATACTAAAGTCAGTCGTCGCGTTATTTGCAATCGTTCTTAAAATAAAACAAAAAATGCTGTGGTTGAATATGCTAATGTGCTATGGTTAGCTACATACAACAGTGTAATTTTCAGTGCGGCTATTCAAAAAATATAGGTTCAACACGTAGAAGAATAATATTTGCTCGCTAATTCTGTAGGCCTTTGATTCGCGTATCAACGTTTCAGGTTGGTACAGAGTTTATTCGCGGAGTATCAGGTGGAGAGCGAAAAAGAACAAACATCGGGCTGGAACTTATCATCCGTCCAGGAATATTGTTTTTAGACGAGCCAACAACAGGACTTGACTCCAGCACCGCCAGTGCTGTCATGTCGCTTCTACGCCGGTAAACTGTTTGTTGGTTTATGCGCATCGTGTCCGGGAAAAAACATCCCGAACATTATCGATTGTCACTTGACAAAGGGATATCCAATTTCAATAATTTTAGGTAGGTTTATTCTTGGCACAACTGGTTATCAAATGACCGTTCAAAATTCTACCTCACCCAGTGTCTGCTTTTGCCCTACCTGCGGAAAACAAAAGTGACAAAATGTGAGTTGAAATAAACGGAAGTACGTCAAAAAGCATCTCCAACATTATCGATTGTGATTTTTAAAAATGATAGACAGATTGGAATAATTTTTGGTGCAAACATTTTTGACACTACTTGCCATTAAATAACCGTTTTAGTTCCCACCTCACCAATTGTCTGTTTTGGCACTACCTGGGAAAACCGTAACAGGCGAAGTAGGATAAAAATGCAATATGTCGTTGGTTTGTTTCCCCAGGTAGTGCAAAAGCAGACAATAGGTGCAATAAAAAATTGGACAATTATTTGATCGCCAGTTGTGTCGGAAATATTACTGTCAAAAATTATTAAAATCTGATAAACCTTCTTTACGTTACAATCGAAAATGTCCGTGATGTTTTTTCCGGACACGGTGTACATGCTACGCCGATACATTTATTGTGGCGACTTTTTGACGAGCTATAGCTATATTGTACGGCGTCTGTGGTACGAACTATCGTGCGTCCCTTAGTCTGTCTGTTTGTGGATAACGGATGTATTGTGGCTAAGCGTTGGGTCGTAAGGGAAAACTTTTTGCACAGATAATTATACCTCTGACGACGCTCTCTGCGTACAAAATTTGAGGGATGCAGTGCAAGAGGAACATTTTCAAATTCGGGGTTAAATGGAAAGGGTTAGGAAAAAAATGTTCGTTTTTAACGGAAAATTGATCGTATTCTGGAAACGGTGAGAAATAGAAGCAAGGTTACTATTTATTATACGCCTTTTTAGATAACATGAAAATCATTGACCTTGGATGACCTTGAAAGTCAGTACAGTAACAGGAACTGTATAAATTGTAGCGCGTTTTCTCTAGCGACAGCTGGGCTTTCTTGTTTATTTTTAATAGATTGATTTGAAGAAGTTACTGACTATTTTAGTAAAATGAGATAAACTGTCAAGTGTTTGTTTGACGATTAATCGTCAATTAGATGTAGCTAGGTGGCCTATATAGTAGTGTCTTCGGCAAACTATACACGAAATTGTTTGACCGTCGAGTCTACTGTTGAGCGATGTTTCTGATTCACGCTTGTTTGTCTTGTGTGCAGACTTTCGAGGCGAGGTCGTACTGTGATATTTTCTATTCATCAGCCTCGATTTGCTATCTTCAAGTTGTTCGATCGACTCACACTGCTGGCAAATGGGTATTCCGCTTTCCACGGTGAGGCGTCGCAGGCGCTGGACTACTTCGAATCAGTGGGTCTGTTTCACGACTATGTTCATTGCACAAAAAGCGAGTACCGTGTTCAGTATCTATAGTTACTAGTAACCACGGTGGAAGATACGGCAAGCACGGCGAGAAGATGGCTGCAACTTTTAAATTTTTATACAGACTCCGGTACGAATATGCAAATCAAAGCTGCCGTTCCAACACGAATAAAATATTTGGTACAACTGTGAATTTGCTTCTTGTGTTGATTTTATACAATATTTTATATTCATTGTAACATAAAAACGGCAATAATTGAAAGTCATAGAATCTACATCTTTTTTCGTAACTTTGACAAATATTACGTCAACCGATTTCTATAATTTACAGCAGCCATGCACCGAATACATTTGTGATAGAGGGCGTATAATCAATCTACGTTCTGTGTAAAGTGTGCAGCTGTACTATACGATACCAAATCAAATGTGCAACTTTTAGTTAAAATCACTAAACTTTATCTTTGAGGAGACCGAACGCTCTACAGTACACAAACTTTGACTTGTTAATTAAGCGACACTGATAGCGACTATTTCCTAATATTGGTCTTCTTCTATTTCTCTTTTTCATTAGAATGTTGATGAGGCTATTAATAACCATCCACATTTAACGCTGTCATGCACCATAGCCGTCGCTTCGTCATATTGTATGTTTTTGTGTCTATGTTATGCGTTATGCGTTATAGTCTCTGTTGTCTTAAGATTGGTAGAACAACTTTGGTACCAAACGTTGCATAAATCTGGGCTTGCGTTACAGGTTATGTCTGCGAGATACACAACAATCCGCCAGATTTCTTTCTCGACATTCTTAACGGAGACTCAACAGCTATTCAGTCACAACAAGGTCTGTTAACCTTTTGAATAGTTTATCAGCAGGAATCTCAGTTTAAATACAAATGTGCTGTGCTGTTTAGTCTTTTTTCAATCACGTTGATCTGTTTCATGGAAAACTCATTATAGGCTACCCAATTCACTGTGACCGTTTAAAATTAGCTAAGTCAGCTGCGAAGTTACAAAAGATACAAGAACGCATAGCAGATCGTCTGTCACTTGGTGTTTGTCACTAACATATACGCGTGCGAACAGCCGAGTGGTGACGTGGTCTGGTGTTGACACGTTATGTCCGATCAACGTAGTTGTCATACGCCGAGAGTAGGTGGCTGGTAGGCGGCTGTCGATCTTGGACGCGTAAACTATCTCTATATGTAACTAGCCAGCCAAGTCAACTTTGGCTATTCCTCGATCCGTAGGTAGCTGCAATGTGTACCAGCAAAAACTGGGGCGTAACCAGGCACACCGCGCAGTAGAAAGGAAACCACTCTATGGCGTTTTGAGATGTTAATGTCCACTTGAGACCGTTTAAAATTAGCGTAATAACGCGGCAAGAAGTAACGACCTTAATGTATTCTACTTTGTCGGAAGCCGTTTATGTGATCAGCTTTAATTTGCATTATTTAATTAGCAATATAGGCTACGGAAGTTTGCACAGTTGCCTCAAATCGTCTTTGATTACAGGCATTACCACGAGATACTCGCAGAATACCGCTGTCTTAGTTTTGGCAAGCACTCGCACAACTAACTTTTAGTTGGTACAACTGAATTGTTTTCTGTTTTATAAGTTTTATTTTTTTCTGTTATTATTTAATGCCGGTCTATTACAAAAAACAAGTAGATCTTCTTATGTCTGACGGTATAACTGTTGTCATTTATAACTGGCAGAGAATGAGGCAACTGAAGAGACTGAAGTTCAGTCAGTCACACCGGTATCTGTAGACGACAACCGGTCAGCGAAATTCTCCAAATCGGCTAATAACACAAATATCCCAGGTAAGTGGCTCACTGTTGACGTTGCCAAAGAAATTAAAGTTGTTGTTGAGAGTGTGAAAATTATTGTGCTGAATTCAGTTAAAAGCGAGAGAAACTGACAAACTAACAGACTTTGTTGGCTTTGAAATATTTTTGTTCTGTCTTGTTAACACAATTACGAAATTTGTCTTTTAGTTTATTTTGCGGCTGTCTTAATAAAATACCCGTTAAATTACGGGTCTTTCCGTTTATCCACCCGTTTGTCTGTTTCGTAAGAAACAAGAGGCGCACAAAATCTCAAAATTGGCATAAACCTAACCCGGAGCAGAAGTAACCGGTTTGCGAAAGTTCAAGTAAAAAGTCAAAGACCAGAGTAGAGTTAGCTCTAGATGGACGGCCGCAAAATATGTGTCTACTAAAACGATATATTTTTAAAAGTTTACTTTGCATATGATAATTTTTATTGTATTTATTTTATTGACTATGCAGAAAATGACGCAGAAAGGAATCACGTCGTGATTGATGTTCAGTCGACGTCAAACGACAAGACAACGCCACTCGCCGAGAATCTTTTTGAGAAATTTTCCGCTTCAATTTGGGCTAAACAGTAAGCATTAATTGTTTCTTTTCGTACGAATAATTGCTCGTTAAACTATTTTCAGGCCAAAGAAGTAAAAAAATCGATATGATTTTAAAGCACAAATTATTTGTCACATAATTGCCGCCTGGATACGTAGGCCTAGACCTGTAAACGTGCGATCGTGAATCATTTGGATATGTGGTATGGTTAGATAATACACACCTTCATTCATTACGTATGATTGTACGACCATAAACATAACTTAAGCAATCTTAAGTTATAATGCTGTTGGCAAAAATTTACATTAGGAGTTGGCTAAATCTAACGGCGAACAATAATATCACGCACTTAACACTGTTGTACAAAATGGGCTAAAACCCCATATCTGTTTGAGCGTTAACAACTTTTTGTTTTTATCGTTTCAAAAACTGCTTGATTGCTCGATCTACGTTTATCATGTATGTTCAGTGATTTTTATACACCACCTTGCATTGTTACATTTGCAGTAGCAGAAACTTACCGTTATTTGGCTTGGCTGAAATCAAATTACAACGCATGGTTTGATATCAGAAACATAATGTTTGAAAACAATTTGAATCAATTTGTGAAATGTGCAGCTACAACATTTCACTATATTTTATTTTTTTTGCAGAGTGAATGATGAATTATCTCCAATATTGGCATCATTTGAGTCGAACGCACAGTATGTGGGGCCGATAGATGACAGTCGTCACGTCACATCTTTTCTTACTCAGGTCTTTAAGCGCATAACTCAGCAATTTCTTAAACGAAATGAGTAATTATAACAAGAAAGATTAGCTGTCGTTAGGAAAGACGCGCTACAGCCTATACATTTCCTGTTGCAGTACTTACCTTTAAAGTCATCTAAAGTCAGTGATTTTTATGTAATTTGAAAGAACATATGCCACTTCCTATTAGTGATTAATAGTAACCTTAGCCCTAGCTCTCATTGTTTCCGAGATACGGCTACTTATAGCTTAAAAACTTTCTTGGAAATTGCGGCCAAACCGCTGCAAATGGAGACTTGGTTACTATTGACAGCTTATAGGAAGCCGCCAGCGCCCTATCCGATGGTACCATCGCTGACCCCCTACGATATACCGTTTAGCACAATACCGCACGATTGGCATACCATAGTGTGACTTTTCAAGGTCGTCCAAGGCCTTATCTCGCACCGTTTAGCCTCAATACATCCGTGACAGACAACAGACGACAGACGGACGACACATCGTGCCAAAGACGTCCTTCAGCATAGCTGTAGCGCGTTAAAAAACCGGAACAGGTCAACGAAAATAAGTATAGTATAGATTAAATACTCACTTGTGGCTACAAGGATAACTACACTGTGTCCGGAAAGAAGTAACCATTTAGACACCATACAATAGAAATGTCAAATCTAAACCAAATTTCGGGCATTCATTCATCAACAAATTGTTGAAGCATGCGCCAAATTTCGTTAAAAAATTTTATTTCTCAGCGGAGTTATCAATTGTTGAATATCGATAGCAAAATGTCTTTGTTACAATATGGCGTTACACAAGTAAATCTTTCTTTTTGTGTACATTTGCGTAACTACAATAAACAACAGCTAATTTTAGCAAAATTCTACACCAATAATGCGCCAGTTATTGGCACTTAAAGTATCAAATTTTAGTTAAATCTGCCAACGCAAACGACAGTCACGGTAGTTTTGTCAGGTCACCTCCAGAACACTTCAGTTTCAGGTCATTGTGTTTGACGTCATCCGCAAACACCGAAAACTGAAGTGTTTTGGGGTGACTTTACAAAAACCGCCGTAACTGTCGTTTGCGTGAAGAGATTTGATTGAAATTTAATACTCTGATAGCCAATAAATGACACATTACTGGTGCAGAATTTTGCTAGAATCAGATGTTGTTTTTTGAAGTTACGCAAATGTACAGTAACAAAAGAATTTACTTATGTAATGTCATATTGGTAACGAAGATATTTTGCTATCGATATTTAACAATTGATAACTTTGCTAAGAAACAATATTTTTGAACCAAATTTGGTGATCTGTTCAGCAATTTATTAAGATTACGTGTACGAAACTTTTTTCACATTCGTTCAGATTTGACATTTTTATTGTGCGATGTCTAGGGAGTTACTTTTTTTCCGGACAAAATGTAGAAAAGTAAAATTACGACAGCCAGCAAGACAGACATTTGATAAATTTTAACTAAAGGTATACCGGTGTTTACAAAGTTCCTGCTACTACTTCTTAAACTACTTAATTCTAACTCCCGCGCACATTTGAATGATGTTAGATCAGTAGTGTACAGTGCACTATAGTGTTAACGGAAAAAAGTAGCCCAGGGTCCCTAGCTATTGACGATCTAAAGCTTATTTAGTTATTTGAGGAACATTTCGACTAATCCAACTGATATTTTGAGATTCTAGTTAATAATTTGCATTCGTAAAACGTTGTTTACAGCTTCGACATCTGTCGTGGAGAACGGTAATGAACTTATTCCGCAATCCTGCATCATCATTTATACAGGTTTGTGTAAAAGTTAAAGTTTACACCTCAAAACATCGTCAGTTTACTAATAATTACAAGAAATTTGAGCTAATGCTCACGAGACGCGCGAAAGCCTATAGCAGTTCCGGTTAAGTAGTTTAGCTGAAAATTGGAGTGTTCACGCTAAGTTAATATACAAATATTGAATTCTGTATCTGGATCGCATACCGGTAACGATAAAACCGTGGCGCCGCCTTGTGAATGATACAGACTTGTGTCGCAGCCCGATATCGCCAAAAATCCATAAAACCCCTATTTTGGCATTCAGGGTCATTCAAGGTCATTGAATTCGGCGCCAATCGAGAGCCAGTGTATGACTTCCTATTAGTGATTAATAGTAACCTAGGCCCTATCTCGCATCGTTACTGAGATACAGCGACTTATTGGCCCAAAATCCCAAATTTTGTCCACACCCCTCTCATTTAGCACCCTCATTCAGAGTGACCCCCTTTGAATTTATGGAAAAGCTTTACAGTTCTTGAAACTAGAGTCTTCCAGGCAGCCTACGGTGAAGATTTGGTGATCCTAGCTTGCATCGTTTTTGACTGATCCACTCGTGTGACAGACAGACAGACAGAATTGCGATGGCTAAGACACATTGAAAGCAGTAGCTGCTTTCGCACATAAAAAGAAGTTGTAACTACTGGTACTTACTAGCTGTTTGCGAAGTAGTTTCTCTCTAGTGCATGTCGTTACTACTTAAGTGCTGAGTTTTTAGTTGTAATGACGTCAGGGCTGGAAAAGCCTAGGTTTTTTTGCAAAACAAAGTTTTTTTTTGTTTTTTCATGTTTTTCTAGACAAAGAAGATGGGACACAAATCTTTCGACCCAGGAAGAACGTCTCTTACACCATTTTCCATGTCACATCATTAGTTGCTGAGTAAATGACATGACTCAAAAATCACAATAAAAGTGAAATTGTATTTGATTTGTATTATAAATTGCACAACAAATAAAGGCGTAAAAGACCTCTAAGATTTGGACTTTTTTAATTTTCATAAATCCACAAAGCTAGGTTTATTGAACAAATTTTCCTTCGTTGAATGACAGTTTCTGTTGATTGTAGGTGGGTTACGTCGGGCAGCACTCTTGCGCCTGAAGATCCATGTTTCTTCTGTGACACGTGCTTTCGAGCTTTGCACTATGACAATGCCGGCAGAAAAACTGTTACTGGCATGCGTGCCTATCCATATCTTGATATCAGACATCTGAAGCAGGATCGCCTGTGACTGTGACGTTGTTGTACATATGTTATGTAGGCCTGTGGCCTAATCTTTGTTACGTACACACATTACGGTTTGATTTTTGGGTTGATTTTTTTATGGACAACTGAACGGACTGTATGTAACTTTGAAAACCATGCATACATTCCTAGAAATGTGTGTTTTTGAATACTAAATTTAATTTTGTGCTGGGATCTAAAGACATGCCGTTATTGCTTTTGGAATCAATTCAGTACGTTATCTCTATAGATTAGAATGCATGTGTCAATTTGCCATACTTTTTAGCCAGACAGTTCCAAAGGTGTTTTCAACTTCACCTCCCATTGCCACCTCCCTTAGTCCAGCTAGGGGTCTGGGCAAAGCCACATTAAGACGCAGGCCAGCTAGACTATGGCCTAAGCCAGGGGTCTTAAACTCATTTGGGGGTGCGGGCCACACTGCAAGATATCACTCAGTCGGTGGACCGCACTGTTTTTAGAGATGACAAAATGCAGGAAATGCAGTAATTAATAGGCCCCTACAAATGACAGCAGTTATTTTTACAGTATACACTGTAGTTTAGAACTTCAGATTTTTTCCCGTCTCCGACTAACTCTTGCCGCTGATTTGGCAGAAACCAGGGAGTCCACATTAGTATTGAAATCTCTGGTGTTAGCCAATTGCAATGTTGCATTCAGACGTTTAGGCCTACTAGTGAGTCTCGATCACAAAGCGGATTTGTTTATCTTCATTGATGAGAAGAACTGTTCACAAACGTACGTACAGCCAAACATCGCCATTAGGCTATTTCGGAGGTTGCAGAGACTAATTTTGAATAATTTTTTCTGAACAAAAGGGTAGAAATCAGGAACACTCATGTCCGTGTACTTCTGCTTGTCACACTTCAAATCCAATACATCCATCTGGAATTCTTCGGAAACGCTTTCTGCGTCAACATCAAATGGAGTGGCAAAGAGTGAAAACTGTGGTTTAAGATTATTGAACTCTTTAAAACATCGGTCGAACTGTGCAAGAAATCCAGAAATGACATCTGCATAATCTTTTAGCTGCCGTGGCTTAACTTCACTTAGGCCTACCACCTGCAGAGATGAGAAATGGTCCAAGTTGCCAGCGCCAGCGTTGGTTGCTGCCAGCATCAGCATGCGGCTCCACTAAAGAGAACGCAAATGAGAAAAATAGTAGTTTCGCTGGGTTACTGGGAAAATGCTGTAAAATGAATAAAACGACTTATTTTATCCTAAATTTTTAGAATTTCAAATAATGTGTCGCGGGCCGCAATTGATGCCTTCGCGGGCCACATGCCGCGAGTTTGAGACCCCTGGCCTAAGCATTACGGGTCCGCAGTTGTAGAGGCCCCATGCTAAGCATCAACGTAAAATCAAGGAAGTTGTGTTAGTGCTGTGCACACTGTACCAATGCTTTGAACAATGTTCGTCTCCAGCGTGCAAAATTTTGGGTTATAAGTCCCCCATTTTAGGGGATATATGGGCACAATTATTGAACGTTGAGCTCCCATCTTTTTTGTTGCAGATTGGCAGCTGTCTGTTCAGTCACAGCTTCATGCCCTCTCCCTTTTCACCCACGATAACATTTGAATACTACCTTTCTAGATCCGTTCGCACTACTCTTGCTCAGTTACATTCGGGTCACTGCCGGCTCCTCAACTCTTACAAGGCCCGCATCACTGCAGATGTTTGCCCAGACTCTGGAGTGGCACCACACTTCATTGAACATTTGTGCCCTGCCTGCCTGCCTGCCTGATACAACTGACACCTCAAGACCTATGGGACGATCCAGACTCGGTGGCTGATTTTTTCAAGCTTGACGACAACTGACGAAAGAGGGGAGCTGTGGGCTACAACAACAACAACAACAACCCATGACAGCTGATTGTCAATTAAGCATAATTTTTAGGGGTGGTGAAGGCTTATGCAAATCAAGCAAGTTTTACACTTTTTTTAGAAGAAAGAATTCTGAAACTTTTGTCATGGGTCTAACAGGCTTTCTACCTAGTACAGCAAAAAAGCATGGCCATAAAGTATTACTTGCTTTTGCTTTGTTTTGTTGGCCTGTAAGTCGTAACTTTAGAATATTGATCAGGCCACAGAACCAACTGTAGATATGTCATCCTACAACACGATATGATATAGAATTTGCACTTAAAAACTGACAGACATGCTGTCAGTTTAATCTGGCATCTAAACTAAAATGAACTTGAAGGTTCTAAATACAGGGTGGTCCAAAAAACGGCACAAAGTTCATGACACCATAATTTTGCAACCGTACGTCATAGAGTCATGTAATTTTCAGCTAAATGTTCCAAAAGAAATTTTTACATGACTAAAGTCAGTATTTGAATACAGCAGTTAAATATTCTTTGTTACTGTCGCTGGCAATTGAACGATGCAAAAACAGTATTACCCTCGACATCGCAGTCCATGAAAACGTGACACCGTTATTTTAGGAATAGCTCCGTGAAACATTGGCCGAATTTGATCATTTTTGGCATGCGACATTTAAAAAAACTTGACTCGAATGTCTGTAGTTTTGGCCACCTCGCTTTAAGGTTGTTGCTACACTACCTTGTGAAATGCCGAAGTCATAGTTTGTCGATTGACAACAATGACTTCATACTGGGCAGTGCATGCATCAGCTCAGAAAATTACTGAGACCACAAAATCATTGAAAATCTGTTGCTTTATCTTTATTTTAAAATTCTAAGTCGACAAACTGAAATGACACATCAACAGCGAGCGGGCTGCTTGAGTCATGCAATTACTGAACGTGCTGTTGGCAAATTGTGTCAACGTCTACCGCTTGCGTTTGTGCTGCAGGAGGATATTTTGAGCACATGCTGAAATGAAGATACATGTGATGTGACACGTGTGACTTTTTGAGTGATAATAATTGCTAATTGCGTTTGTCACTATTCAGTTAATAATTTCTGAGCTGACGCATACCATACCCGGTAGGAATTCATTGTTGTCAATGGCCAAACTGCAACTTCTGCATTTCACGAGGTAGTGTAGCGACAACGTTAAAGTGAGGTGGCCAAAACTGCAGATTTTTGCGTCAAGTTTCTTCCTAATGTTGCTTGCCAAAAATTATTGAAATCGGCCAATGTTTCACGGAGCTATTCATAAAAAAGAGTGACATGTTTTTATGGACCAAGATACATTGAAGGTAATACTCTTTTTAATAGTTCACTTGCCAGCGGCAGAAACAAAGAATATTTAATTGCTGTATTTAAACGTTGACTTTAATCATGTAAAGAATTTCTTTCAGAACATTTTGCTGAAAACCGCATAACTCTGTGATGTACGATTGCAAAATTATAGTGCCATAAACTTTGTGCCGTTTTTTTGGACCACCCTGTAGAGCTGTCAAATTAATGCGTTAACTAACTTAATGCATTAACGCGTGTTAAAAAAATCAATGCACATACCTAAATTTACCTCATTCCAACATTACATTAAGCTACGTTTATTTGACGATGGAATAATGTTCAAGTAATTAAAAATTGATTAAAAATTGCTTTGTTGCCATTCCATCACTACTGTCACGGTCCTGCGACACAGGCACGAGTTCGTAGTTTCATTGCACTCGCCTTCTCTATGTAGTCTACCTACAGTATTAGCAATATTAACGATGCGTTATTAATGTGTTATTGCATGTATTAAAATATTGACTGCTCTAGTTGTCTGTCCAATGCAGAGTATAAAATCACCTGAGTGTCCGTGCGTCCGTCCGTCCGTGCGTGCGGCATACTTTTCTTAAGCTATCTTCCTTCAACCTTCCCTTTTCCTTCCCCTTTCCTTTCCGCTTCCTCTTCCTTTGCCTTCCGCTTCCCCTTTCCTTCACCTTCTCTTCCTTTTCCCTTCCCCTTTCCCCTTCCTCTTTTCCTTCCCCTATACCTTCCCCTTATCCTTCCCTTTCCCCTTTTCCTTACCCTTCCCGCTTTCCCTCTTCTTCCCTTTTCCTTCCCCTTTCCCCTTAACTTTTTCCTTTCTCTTCCCTTTTCCATTTCCCTTCCCTTTACCTTCAATTCCTTTTCTCTTTCCTTTCCTTTTCCCTTCTGCTTTTCTTTTCCCTACCTTTCCCCTTCCCTTCCTCTTTCTCTTTTCCTTCTTCCATCTTTTTTTCCGTGTTCACGTCCGTGCGTCCAATATTTGACGTGCCATATCTCCATAACGGTGCGAGATGGTCACTATGGACCACCCATAGGAAGTCGACTGCCGGGAGTCGAATGGTCTCGTGACTGGTGACGTCACGTGACCCCAAAAGGTCAAACTCGTGACCCCGTTATCTTTGAAGCGCCATATCTCCATAACGGTACAAGATAAATGCATGGTGATGATGGACCTTTTATAGTAAAGCACTGGTGACGAATCGAATGGTCTCGTAACTGACAGTGTTTATTGTTTAGTTAAAATAATACAGAAGGATGAAAGGATCATTTCTGATGTATAATTTGAAATTAAACTATTTGATTTTTTCTACCAGTCTAAACAGCTCACTGATTATATTTATACGGACATGTAGTGTAAACTGTCGAAATGCATTGGACAGACTCCGTGTTCATATAACATTATCTTGTTTTTAAACTGCTAAAGTCTACGTTCAATGCTGAAAATTTCATGTGCAGGTTGTCTTGGTCTATCTCTAGCTATTTTGTCGCAAATCACTCTTGCACCTCAGCCCAACATTGCAAAAAATCACAAAAACAGTATTTTGGAGGCTCAAGGTCGTTCAAGGTCATCGATGTTGATACCTTCGGAAAGGTCGTTACTAGTGCTTGTTATGATAAGCAACAAGTGTGCGTCTATCTGCATCCGTTTTTACGTGTGAGAGGTAGCATAATAGCACGTATTAGCTACGACAGTTCTGTTCGTCTGTCTGTCCTGGTGTCACGTCCCAGTACCGTTTGGAGCCCACGTTTTCACCATGTGATAGCCTAAAGTCTTTAGTATTTTGTGACAAAATCTCATGCCGCTGAGCGGAAAGTGCAGGACTGCCCCCTAAAAACGTTACTTTGCCAATATTGGCTGCGCTAGCGAAAAACGGTTGCATATAGGCACTAGACGTGCTGCTTATCATAACGCACTGGCAACGAGCTTCTTAGGAATGTCAACATCGATGACCTTCAATGATCTTGAACCCCCAAAATCGTGGATTTTCGTGAATTTTTCGCGATTTCACGCTGCGACACATTTCAAAAGTGAATTGGGCCGAAATGGCTGGGATAGACTGAAACAACCTGCATATGAAATTTTCGCTATTGAATGTAGGCCTAGATTTTACCAGTCAAGTCCTGACTCCTAAGTTCAAGGAGGCCTGAGCGCGTGGGTATCAAACAGGGGTGCCCCGTAAAAAGTGGTTATTTTACCATTATTGTCTCGTCTAATGAACAAAAAAAAATTGAGCTAATGCTCACGAGACGCGCGAAAGCCTACAACAGTTCCGATTCAATAGTTTAGCTGAAAATTGGGGAGTTCACGCTAAGTTAATATACAAATACCAAATTCTCTATCTGGATCGCATAACGATAGTAGCGTGGCGCCACCTTGTGAATGATATAGACTTGTGTCGCAGCCTGAAATCGCGAAAAAAATCCATAAAACCACCTATTTTAGTGTTCAAGGTCATTCAAGGTCATTGAATTCGATGCCAATCGAGAGCCAGTGTACGACTTCCTATTAGTGATTAATAGTAACCTAGGCCTATCTTGCACCGTTACTGAGATACAGCGACTTATTGACCAAAAATCGCAAATTTTGCCCAACCCCCTCTCATTTGGCGCCCTCGTTCGGAGTGACCCTCTTCGAATTTATGGAAAAGCTTTACGTTTCCTGAAACTAGAGTCTTCCGGGCAGCCGACGGTAAAAATTTGGTTATCCTAGCTTGCACCTTTTTTGACTGTTCCACCCGTGTGACAGACGGATAGACAGACAGAAGTGCGATGGCTAAGACACGCTGAAAGCAGTAGCTGCTTTCGCGCGTAAAAATGGTTGCAGATAGGCATAGACATTCTGCTTATCATAACAAGCACTGGCAATGAGCATTTTAGGAATGTCAACATCGATTACCTTTAATGACCTTGGACTCTAAAAATAGGGGTTTTTAGTGATTTTAGGCGATTTTCAGCTGCAGAAGACTGAGAAAGAATGAATTGCGACGAGATGGATGAAGATAAACCAATATTATCCGCGAACAGAAACTGCTATAGTCTCTCGCGCGTCTCATGCGCATTAGCTCAGATTTCTTGTTATATGCTAGACGAACCATTAGCGGTAAAATAACGAGTTTCTAGGGGGTACCCCTTTTTGACGCCCTCGTTTGAGGGAATTCCCTTACCCAGTGGCACGAAATTTCGTCACAAGAAACTAGAGTCCTTGTGGCTCACAGGGTTCCCCAGAGATTCCCTTCATGGATTTTAGGAGGTCCTACTTTTAAAGGAAAGAAAGGAGAAGGGAGGGAAGGGGTGAATGGAAGAGAGGGAAAGGAAAGAGGAACGGGTCGATGCCCCCGGTTCACATTTCTGACTACACCACTGGGGAGGGGTACGAAAAAGAGGAAGGGAAGGGAGAAGGAGATAGGGGAAGGCGTCCGAGTTGCATGGGGGAAGTTGAATCTTGGCGCTGAGGGGGATGGACGCCCCTGAAAAACGCAGATTTTTTCTATCCCCTCCATTCAACCCCAAACTTGAAATCTCTTGCACGTGGCGTCATTTCATTGAATCAGTTGAGGGGTTGAGGGGTCTCTGTTTACGTAACATTGTTCTTGCAGCAGTAACACCGTTTCAAAGGTACAATTTGCAGGAAAGAAATTAACATCGATGAGGGGTCCTTGAGGGGTCCATAGACCCCCAGCCTCCTTCCTTCACTAAATGACGCCCCTGCCCTTCCACTGCATCCACCAAATTTTGTAGGCATACGCAGAGAGCCTCGACCCAGGGCTAATTATTCGTGCAAAAGTTTTCCCCGAAGACTTAGCCACAAAACATTTTATACACACGGACGACACGATCAATTAACAGACAACTCATACCAAGGGCCAGACCTATAAGCTCAAGCCTAGGCTACCTGCAGCTTAACGGTGAAACGGTCGGTCCAAAAAGTACGTAGCTGACGTTCTTGCACTTACGTCAGGCTGGCGTAAATGCAAGAACGTCTACGCAAGGAGAATTAAAGCGGTCGATCGTTGCGTCAATCAGCGACGTCAGTTGTGTTACGTCAGTTGCGTTGCGTAGGCCCCCGTTGCGTCCGTTGCACGTTGGATGGAAACTCGTGTTTGAATGGGGTTCCAGACGGCACGCGCGTCAAATGACACTGTGTCGACACAGTTGAGTAACTCGGTCATCCGGTTTCGCTTTCGCCGGTTGTTTACACGTTGTTAGGTAGAAGTTCTGATCGCTAACCTCATTATGTCTAATAGTTGTGATTATTC
>Ga0209671_1000790_pt1 | contig 23320 bp, 11 predicted proteins | sample WorMetHERISLAND2_2_FD_187401 | JGI IMG/M metagenome (GOLD analysis project Ga0209671, IMG submission 187401) | Marine gutless worms symbiont microbial communities from Max Planck institute for Marine Microbiology, Germany - Olavius geniculatus... | ecosystem: Host-associated > Annelida >... | reverse complement strand
CCTATAGGGGGGTTTTCAGGGATGGGCCATCGAATGCTGCCAATTGCATTTTCCCCGACTGACTCCAGTTGCCATGGCAACGAAATTTGGGACAAAATTGGCTATAATTCGGCTTGCGTAAGAGATTTTTGCGAGATTTTTGCGCCTAGGCCTATAGGGGGGTTTCGGGGATGGGCCATCAAATGCTGCCAATTGTTGCATTTTCCCCGACCGACCCCCGTTGCCATGGCAACGAAATTTGGGACAAAATGGGCTATAACTTGGCTTGCGTAGGAGATTTTTGCACCTATAGGGGAGTTTTTGGGGATGGGCCATCGAATGCTGCCAATTGCATTTCCCCCCCTGACCAATACCCGTTGCCATGGCAACGAAATTTGGGACAAAATTGGCTATAACTTGGTAACAGTTGTAATCGGTTTGGCTACTGTAAAACAAAAATCTGAAGCGCAATATCTTTGTAACTGATCACCAGTAGGAAAACAGTATTTTAGTAATAAAACAGCAAATATAATTGTACAAAACATTAGTTTATACACTTGTTAACGGCAACATTTAAGGACTTGCACATCGAAAACAGCAAAAATTACAAAAGGTGATATTATTCAGCAGCACAATGACACACAGTCAGTGTGATGCGAGCAATATCACCTTTTGTAATTTCTGCTGTTTTCGATGTGCAAGTCCTTAAATGTTGCCGTTAACAAGTGTATAAACTAATGTTTTGTACAATTATGACATATAGGGCCTATAGTTAAGCTAAAATGCGTGAAAATACCACGCTGCATATAATAATAACAAAGATTTCAACACAGCTGCAAAAACATTACATAAAAACCACAACGGACGTGTAACATTTTCTGCAGCGTTAATAAGAGATCTCAGTTGATCTCGAAGCTGGTTATGCGTGCAAGTAGGCTAGTTTCCTGGAGATATGAGATACATTATTACTGTCAGCACCAATCATTTCTTGATATTTAGTGACATTTCTACTATTCTGAAAAGTTCAGTTCTAGAGACCTAACCTAGACTATTTCTGAAAAAAAGACTGTTTAAACAAAAAAAATGATTTTGTGGTAGTGTGTGGGTCACTGCCATTTAGGAAAATGTGACTGGTTGGGCCTATAATGCTTTGGGCCAATCTGCACCCTTGCAAAAAATGTCCAAAAATTCTCTTCGTAACCCGAAGAGAAAAATACAAAACGCCATTTTTACGTGCGTTCGCGCAGCTCCTGCTTTCAGCGTGTCTTAGCTATCGCAATTCTGTCTGTCCGTCCGTCTGTCCGTCCGTCACACGGGTGGATCAGTCAAAAAGGGTGCAAGCTAGGATCACCACATCTTCACCGTTGGCTGCCTGGAAAACTCTAGTTTCAGAACCATAAAGCTTTTCCATAAATTCAAAGAGGGTCACCCCGAACGAGGGCCCTAAATGAGAAGGGGTTGGCAAAATTTGCGATTTATGGCCAATCGCCATATCGCTGTATCTCAGTGACGGTGCGAGATAAGGCCTAGGTTACTATTAATCACTAATAGGAAATCGTATACTGGCTTTCGATTGGCGCCGAACTCAATGACCTTGAATGACCTTGAACGATCCAGACAGAGAATTTGGTATTTTTATAATTACTTAGCGTGAACACACTAATTTTCAGCTTAACTACTGAACCGGAACTGCACGTCTCGTGAGTATTAGCTTGGATTTCTTGTTCTAATAGCTCAGTAAAATGCAAATTTAAAACAAAAACTAATTCAAATCACCACAAATACCCAATCAGAATTACTTTAACACTGGGCCATGCCTGATCACCAAATAATTTCAACTGTCTGTTGACAGTTTTTTTAGTAATTACGTCAAAAACAAGTAGATAGACCTCATTATCTAAGATTGCTGGAAATAAAAACCTTTGCATAACAGTAGCATCATCAGTGGCTTCTGTGCAGGCCCGACGAGAAGGTGGGGTAGGGGGGTAAGCTACCTCGGGCCCCGCAACGCTTGTGGGGCCCCGCCGTCGCACAGAAATATAAAATACACCAGAATGCACCATTTTGAAAAAAATTTTTTTAAAAATTTCTCCCTAGAAGAACCCCACGAAAATGTTTAGGGGGCCCAATGAGAATGTTTCCCCGGGCCCCACTGTGGTTCTCAACGGGTCTGTTTCTATCCCCAAAATCTAGAATCAAAATCAAGCTCACGTTTCTGCCCTATCTTTTTCTTCTCTCCCCCTATGGATTCGGGTAAAACATGGCCTCCAAACGGCTTTTGGTGCATTCTGAGTTTAAACAGCACTTCTCATGATAGCAATTTTGCAAACACCCCTTAACAGAACTTCCCCCATTATTTATCACTAAGTGCAAATTGCGCAAACCAGGTGTAGGGATAAAAGCCCCTGAGCGTCATGGCAGGAGTAGAAGGGGAGAAAGCAATTTCCACCCAAAATTTGAGCCTGCTGGAAAATTTGCTTCTTGTTAGAGAATTTTCTTCCAAAAAAAACAACATTTAGGGCTGGAAATCGCCGTTCTGAAAAATGTAGCGGCAAAATTAAAATTCTGATCACCATATCTCTTCAGTCAGAAATCTCTGTCTGTTACAAAATTGCAAATTCCCGCTCCCAAACTTTTAAACCCACGACTGCCGTTGGTTAACAAGGACAACAGCGAAAGCACCCGCACAAAAAAAACACAGCCGTAGTGCTCTGCATGCACTGTGTACAACATCGACCACACGCATCATCCTTACTGCACATGTACTGGCTCAACAGGTCAGCGGCACGGCCCGCGGTCAGTCGTGAAAAATGTCCCGGGTACACAGTGACCCCGGGATGATCGGTGAACCAGTCTACCATAATGTTGGCACTGCAGATGTACGACGGGATGCTGGAGGTCGGCAGCCAGTCGATGAGGGCGCCACCGTCGCCACATTCGTAGACGAAGTCACCGCTGAACAGTGCCTGTCGGGCTGAGTAGTAGATAGCTATGCTGCCCTCCGTGTGTCCTGGGACATGTAGGACCTCCAGTCTATCGGAGATCTCAAATACCTGGTAGCACAACATGCGGAAATTAGAAAGAACAATAAAAGCAGTCTTGGAGAAATATACTCACTGCAGAAATGTGCACAGCTCTTCTGATTCACTCGAGACAATGCAGCAATGTCAAATCGTTCTCAAATTAGATTGGACTGTACTACAGTTTACTCTACACTATAACCCAGCTCAGGTCAACTCACCATGGCCAACCCATCATGGGTAGCCACAATGAATACCAGCAAAAGCTAAGACACAAACGTTAAACAATGTAAAGTGGTGTCTGGCTGAGAGCTATGGCAATGGAGATCAGCGCAGCCCTATAGGCCTCATAGGTCGGGGAGAGCTTTATAACGCAATAGCTATCATAACATAAAATATGAGTATACATGCGCTTGGGAATTTAACACAACTTAAAGGTACAAATGCACGAGCCACGAGATATAATTGTTCATTATGCAGCCATTGCAATACCTCACATTATGTGTCTTGCTCGTCTGTCTGTCTGTCTGTCCTGTACCAACTCCTAAATCAAAAACAAAAAAGTGCAGAAAACCCAAAATTGGTATAAATGATCCACATAGCAGAAGAAATCAATGTGCCATTTTTATGTGCGAAAGCAGCTACTGCTTTCAGCATGTCTTAGCCAACGCACTTCTGTCTGTCCGTCTGTCCGTCACATGGGTGGATCAGTCAAAAGTGGTGCAAGCTAGAATCACCAAATCTTCACCGTCGGCTGCCTGGAAGACTCTAGTTTCAGGAACCATAAAGCTTTTCCATAAATTCGAAGAGGTCACTCCGAACGAAGGCGCTATATGAGAGGGGGTGGGCAAAATTTGCGATTTTTGGCCAATAAGTCGCTGTATCTCAGTAACGGTGCGAGATAGGGCCTAGTTTATTATTAATCACTAGTAGAAAGTCGTACACTGGCTCTCGATTGGCGCTGAATTCAATGACCTTAAATGACCTTGAACGCCAAAATCGGCGGTTTTATGGATTTTTTGGGCGATTTTGGTCTGCGACACAAGTCTATATCATTCACAAGGTGGCGCCACGCTACAATCGTTATATGCGATAGAGACAGAGAATTTGGTATATGTATATTAACTTAGCGTGAACACCCCAATTTTCAGCTAAACTACTAAACCGGAACTGCTATAAGGCTTTCGCGCATCTCGTCAGCATTTGCTCAAATTTCTTGTTAGCCCAAAAGATCAAAGGTCAGAGGCAGGGTTAGACTTGTGCAGCTCCAAGCAGAGTGCCACATGATATGTCAAGACTAAATTAGGATAGTTAAAAACAATTTTCCTGTCCACACCTGATCCAGAAGTATCCAAAAAATAGTAACAAACTGATAGGTGAGTCAGCTCTCGAGCAGCAAACTCAGTAAGTAAGTAAGTAAATTTTTATAGTGCATAAGTCACCAGAAAAAACCCGGTGAATAAGAGGCAACAGCTGTGCTCTATGGACAAACAGCAGACAGATGAAAAAAAACAGATGCAGACAGCCACAGACACGCCTGGCCCATTGCTTGGCAATAAGGATCGCAATATAGCTTGGAGCTCACAAGTCAATAACAGTGGTACCTAATAATCTACCTATAGCAGCAGCAATAGTAGTACTACTAGTACCTGTCCTGTGGTGAGTACTTGACAGTTAGTTGGCGGTACGTGATACTGGCAAGCAGAGAATCCCGGGTACGGCTGCTGATGAAAGTGGGTCGGCTTGACATAGTTTAGTGTTGCCGTCTGGCGGCCGGACTGTAGAGCCTCGGCATCATTAGCATGTAAATAGACCGGGTCAAAGGTGAAGTGGTGAGCTCCGCCGGAATGGTCAAAGTGACAGTGGGTACAGATGACTATACAGGGATGATCATTCTTGTGGATTAGACCTCGCTGTGTTAAGTACTCGTTCAAGTTACACACACCCAGACCTATACAAACACAGATAAAGATAGATACATGTTTAAACAGCTATCTGTACATGTTGATTAGCTGTTCATTTGATTAAAGGCTAAAAGTGTGTATACCTCTTCATGGAAACCAGCAGCATCATAAGTTAGCAATGCTGGAAATAGAAAGTGGCAATTTATTTTCCAACAGACAGATCTGCAAATTTCCAACAAAAAAGATGTAGGTGCTAAAATTTTTGGGACCAAAATTCTCCTTCAGAATGAAATTTTCCAACAGGCTAAAATTTAAGGAAAAGTTTCCCTCTGCCATGACGTTACTGAAAAAGCTATATCAAAGCTGCAGCTTGTACTTGATTCAACTACCCCAAAGAGATGGGAGTTTGAGTCAACCTGGGTAATTTGGTTATATTCAGCCTGCTGACTGCATCATAAAGCCACAGTGATACTAGCTACTGTGACAGAAGTTACCATAACGCAGTCTGTCCATCTGTGGTATTGCAGTGTAAGTTGGTGTCTGGCTGAAGGTTACAAAAATTGATATCATTCCTGACCTATGCAAGAATGTGGCTCCAAAAGGACTCAGATACCTTTTCTGCTTCCTTTTCCCCTGTCATGAAGCGGCCCTCCCCTTCTCCCTTTACTTTCCTTGTATTTGACCAACCCCTATTGCCATGGCAACGAAATTTGAGACAAAACTGGCTATAATTCAACATGTGTATGACATATCTCCAAGCTCTACGCATTGTATTTAGTAGTAGTAGTAGTAGAAATAATGTTTAAATTACTTCACTTAGCAAAGATATGCACTCTCACAAGCGCCTTCTAGTTTTCTCTGTTATTGCTGTTGCTATTTAGGCTATCATTCTCATTGTGGTAGAGTAATACAATAAATTATTTTGCTGCACTATGGACATCAAACTCTGCCTGCACTGCGGCACTATACTATTTTCCTACAACGTCAAACCTGTGTCAATAATGACGTCATGTGTGGATCCTTTGATGAGCCAGATGTTGCAGCGGTTGCCCTCGAAGAAGTTCAGCTCACGTATCAGATACAACCAATCATATAACTGCTCAACATAAAACCACTGACTGCTGACAGATGTCTGCACAGACCACATAGTCACACAGGGAATCCATTTGTCAAATGTTGTGTGGGTTTCCCCAATAGCCAAGGTGAGATGGGTTCGGCAGAAGTCCCATCATCGAAAACCAGAAAACTCGGCACAAAAATAATCGAAAATGTCACTATAAAATGCAATTTTTAAGCTCGAAATGCATACACATGCATTTGAAGCCAGCATTCTGGACCAGACCCCCATCAGCCCACTGAGGGATTTTGAACCACTCCCCCAGACCCTCTGCCTGGGCTAACAAAGGGCCACTGAGGTGGAGGCAGATTCCCCTTTGAAAAAGTCTCACTATGGGCCTGGGTTTAACTCCCACACAAACTAGATGACACATTCACAGAGTCCCAAGCTGGTAAATAGATTATATTTGTATGTGACTAAAACAACTTTCATTTTCTAGTAAACTCTAATGGGAGAGGCTACTAAGCTCATTAAAATATTAAAATACAGCCTTGTTGTATATCTGTAGTTTGTATTAACCACTTAACAAGTTCAGTATATTTTTTGATAAACTGGGAAAGCAAATTAAATGGCATTACAATATGCATGAAACAAATCTGTACACAAAGCAGAATAGTCCAGTAATGTTGCATGGCAAAATTGTTGGCTGTAATATTCTACGTTCATTTGACTTGCATTTTCAGTTCTGTTTGGATTTAGTTATAACTACTGACTTAATTTTATGACTTCCAACAGTGTCTAAATGACAATAATACAGTGAAATGCAATAGTACCTCAGCATTCAATGAGACAACTCCTGTAAACTTGCTGTCCATGTTTATATCCAAGATTCATCAAGCCATGGAACAAACGTTTGTCCAAAAGTATCTGCATGAGTGAAAATCATCAATATTAGCAACATCATTAAAACTCATTGCCAAATGATCACAGTGACGTGTCATAAAATGTCAGTAACCCTACTTTCAGACATGACTTAAAAACAGGACTTGCAGTCTATACTAGCACACTCGGTGCAATGTGATGATGCATGAAATATTATGCTACTTAAATTCACTAGTGACATTTACATTTACAGTAATCATGTCAGCCCAACAAACAAATGTAATTATATTTATATGCACATGAGTAAATTTTTATTCACTGTCGTTAATAACGATTACTCGATGATGATTCTTAGACGTCTATTATTAGCACCACACCAACTTCTAACTCTCAAAATGATTTACAATTGGTGTCTGATGCAATAAACCATTCTCAACAACAAACATCGCTGGTATGTGCCCCCCTTCACAGATAAGTCTCTCATAATATGGCTTCGCTGATGTTGATAGACATGTCGGTGAGGTAGCGGTGCTGATGGAGTTACTGATGGAATCATTATAGTATAAAAGTTTAAAATTCCTGATATAACTACAAGTTGCTGAGTATTTCACGGCATTCCCAGTCAGTCAACTGATCATTAACGAATAGAAAAAGAAGAAGTTGCACTGACAGATACAGAGTTCCTCGACTCTCATAGCAATCACTTGGATGCAACGATTGCCACCGGTAGCATTAATTGCTGAATCGGCTGAATCGGCGCCGATGGAGCAAATCAAAAGAGTTATTAAATGTGCCTACTGCTTTCTCTGACTATGTTCTACGCAGAATTTGTCCACTAATGCAACAAAACGTAATGTCTGGCAACAGCTGCTGGACAAGTAACAACTGTGAAAGCATAAATCATGTCCTGAAGCAAGCTGTTGATTAGCGCCTGCAACAGCTTCCCGTTCTCATTGATACCCTTCGCCAGTTAGTGGAATCTCAGTACACAGAAGCCGACAGGGCAATGTGCAGTGTTGGTGATTTTGTTTTACGTGGCAAGGCAGTTGCAGCCTGTTTTAAATTAGGTCGATCAGTTTCAACTGCGTCCGATGGTGGTATTACTGTGCCTAACACTGGTGGAAAGAAGCCACATCAGCGCAAGTGAAAACGGGCAGAAAAGACGTCATCTAAAGTTAAGAGGGTTTGTTGGGGGTAATGACTTATTCTGTGAATGCTGAATGTAATTTTCCTACAATTTGTTTGTTTGAGATTAAACAGGTAAGGCGCCGACTCAGCCGATTCAGCAATTAGTGCTACCCATTGCCACAGATTAGAGCAACATAATCTACTAAGATTACCAACAACGCAGACTTAAACAAACACATACATAATGCAGTAAAAAAATTACCGCTGGCTCCTATGTTTGTGTATTTCAGCAGCTAATGACAATCATTTAATTTAGAAAATTTTAATGTAGAAAAAATACACACAAAACTGCACTGCAGTGCCACGCCCATTTGTTTACATTTGGTTAAAGACTACCACTAATATCCACATCGGACCAACATTTTTTCTTCACAAATTCATTTTCTATTACTCTCTGGCCGCTATTAGTTAAAATTTTCTTTTAAACATTTATATAAAAATAAATGTTTTAGTAATCATAAACAAGTTTTATTATATTAATTCAAGCCAGTATTCTATTTTGACTTTTGAAGAACCGAGTACCAGTTTTGTTGTTGATCGGTAATTAGTTTGACCATAGTATTATTTGCACGCAAGTTACCTTGACAACGAACGTAAACAATAATTTCCCTCTTTTGTCGTTGCTGGGTAGATAGTTATAAGTTCTCTTTAATTACCATTATAAGCGAACAATGTCAGGTAAGTTTTGTAGTCACGATTACATTTTATCTGGTTTTTAATTAGAACACAAATGCGCAGAATGTTAACACATACTACAATCTCAAATGCCTGTTGAAATTTCATGATTATACCGGATAGTTGAATTCATCTTGTGTAGTTATGTACCGGTACCCGTTAATAGTATAGTATCTAAATAAATAGGAAATTACTAAAGCCAGATCTGCAACTTGTTGGAACAGCTCATTAACTTATCTGCAATGTAAGTTAGTATAAGGGCCATTTCGCCACGTACGATTACGTCACGCTATTGAACCGTAGCATGTTAGTGCACCGTCACACGTTATTGATCCGTAGACTTCATCCATAGATGTCACACGTACAGCTTTTTGGCTACAGATAGTTAAGAGAATTGAAGAGATGGGCTAGGAACTGCTACAACATTTGCCATACAGCCCAGACTTAACTCCAAGTAATTTTCATTTGTTTGGATCATTGACTCAATCACTTGGAGACATTAAGTTTATGAACGATGAAGATGTTCTACAGCATTGTGTCTGGAAATTTCAACATGGTGCCAACAAAAACTTAATGCTCCGGGTTCCAGCTGACTTGTAGAACAATGGGAACACTGCAGTGAACTGGGGGAAAAATATGTTAAAAAGTAACATAACTGTCAGAAATGTCTTTGTATTAAGAAAGCAGTCCTGGAATTTATTGAACGCCCCTCGTACTTTATCAGGTTGTGAATACTCATATTCGTACTGCATTTACCACAGTTGAACTGAATATTTTACTACTCTGTAACTGTATAACAATAGTGTTGCTTGCTTAGCCCTGATTTCCTGAACAGTACTCTCTACCTGCCTCTTGGATTTTACTGTAGGATGATCATTTACCTTGATTTATTATTTGTTGAAAATTTAAATACCGGCATATAAAATACATGACATTTGTATGTTTCAGGGGGGATTCGTGCAATGTGTCCCGTCATCACTTCACAGAACCAGCGAGCCAGGGTCTGGGTTCGCACTCGACCAACTGCCAACTTTGCCTACAATATGATCAACCTCCTACCAGATGGCAAGGTATTTTCAGAACTCTATGTATATAGACAGGAAAGATAATGTAGAGTAGACCCATACTGTCCCAACTTATTATGCGGCTGTCCACCTATAGCTACACAACATGCATTAACATTTGACCTTTGACCTTTTGTGGTTCATTGTGATTGCACCTCAGTCTCTGCATGTTCCTCAAGCATTATCTGTGTTTTGTTGCCAGTCATTAGTTTTTTATGCTGTCATACTGAACACATTTATTTTTACCTTACCCTTGGGGTGGACTGGTCTGAGCTAAGGTTGTAGCAGTTCATTTCAATGTGCATATATACGTCAAATTTTCTTTGTCGTCGGCCTTTCTCCGTCGTTGGCCTGATAACATGCCACTTATTAGATAGACATTTGTGTGATGCTGTTCACATTATTTCCAGCTTTGGACGATTAATTGTGACATTTTGCTTGTCAGAGTACTAATGTGTACATCACATTAAGGCTTTTTGGTGCTGATGTGCTATATAAATTCACATTTTACTTAATTACTTACTTACGGACATTTAAACTGAAAATTAGTGCATTTGCCACTTCTTTGTAGGGAAATGTTTACACCAGTTAGGAGCCTGTATAAGATATTCAGGTGGACAGCAAGACAGATGAACAAGATTTGCACTGTGGTCTATTTATTATGGACGTTTACATAATAATGCACTAATAATTACTTAATACTACAGCCTAGAAGTCATTTAGATGTTTCTTTGAATGAGACAGTGAGTAATAGGTCTGCACCATCACTATGTAATTTACTTGTTGTTTCCCAGTCTTTATTAGTTAAGTTGTTGGCACTTTGGCAGCTGCTTTGAATGATTTATGTTAGCTTATTGCATACTGTTTTATCGTACAAATTTATTGACAGACACTGCATCACTCTTAGTGACACTCTGTCAGTGATGTGTGAATTGCATTTGTCAGACGGTGAACATTCACTGTGATCGTGATCCAAAGAAAGGACTGGTGAACAATCAGGTCATAGACTGGTCGTTCCGGCTGGATGGCATAATGCATAACGCCAGTCAGGAGACCGTCTCTGCTACTACGACTGCTGACGTCGTCACCGCCGCACTGGACGGATACAATGGTTAGTGGCGTCCTGGCAAGAAAACATTGCTCTTTAACCTTTCTGCTGTTTATGCACTGATGTCAGCCTGTGGTGTCATGGGCAGTAGGCATCAGCAATGCACTGTAAATAACAGATTTCCTGATTCACTTGTTAACAGCAATTAAAAGTAGTCAAGGATAGCAGATGGGGGCAACATTGAAGGAAAAATGATAAGTTAAGGCAAAGGGAAAGGGAAAAGAAAAGGAAAAAAGGACAAATAGGGAAACTTGCTTCAGTGGTTCAAAGGGATAGGTGTTCCTACTGTTGTCGTTGGTGTTGGGAGTTGAAATGGTTGGGGTGGGGGCAAGGCCTCACTTTGTACATTGCATTTATTATAGAACATTTGCTAAAACAATTTTTATAGTTTATATGCCCTTACTTAAACGCTTAAATCGTATAATTCTTTATAGGAAACCCACCTCAAAGGTATGGAGCGTCACCTGCCTTATGGGATCACTCAGTGTTACCTACCACCTGACACAGGTGAACGCGCATTACCCGGTAGAAAATGCTTTAGTGCAGTGCAGATGCCAACAGCCACCACTAGAATTCACTCAAATATATGATTTTGTTTTGGCCTTTGGCCTTGAACCTTCAAAACCTATTCAGTTTACATGTTGTCTTAACTATGGCAAAAACTATACCAGAGTTGCTGCTGACAGGGCATGTCAAGCTACTTCCCTACGCTATAAATACACCACTTGCATACTCCCATGCCTTTTTTGCCATCATGCAACCATAGCACTTTACCTTACCATACCTTGACTCTGATGTGGACACCACCTATTAAGACTGCATCCAGAGCTCAGGTCACCAGGTGGGCCCAGTTACTCATTTCCGTAAAGCCAATGGCTATAGAAATTTCCCTGAATCTTTCACAAGCTTTAAGAGTAGAGTGAGTGAGCAAAGGGTTTAACTTCCCACCCGACACAGTACAGATCATTTCGGGGATGGCTTCAGGAGTATGTTACATAAGTCATTATATTCGTCGTTATATTCCATAATTTTTTATGGTAAGGGCTAGATGATTAAGTCTAGTTAGCATAAGAGTCCCGAGAAGAGGAACAGCACTTTTCAATGCTTTTTGTCACTTTTGTTGCCAATTATGAAAACGCCATTAATGTTGCTGTGCTATAGGCACGGTGATGTGCTACGGGCAGACCGGAGCCGGTAAGACATTCACGATGACAGGTTCAACGGAGAGCTATCAGAACCGTGGCATCATACCACGCGCACTGTCACAGCTGTTCAAGGAGCTTGATGAACGCTCCGACTGTGCTACCCTTGTCAGGTTACTGTAAATGACTATAGGTTGTCATCGCCACGCCATGTGCCGACATGTATACGACCGTCTGTTTAGTGCCCACTGCACACTGGTGATACCTGGCCTTTGCATAGTGTTTTGCTTTGGCCATTAATAATCATAATATATCTAAGAAGACTTAGAAGAGTGACTTTGGTTTTTGATCTTTTCAGCTGGCAATTGGTACACTGGTCACTACTGTCCTGGGGTGTATTTACCACAATTGTGCCTTTTTGTTTTCAGTTTAGGGGTCAGCATGCAAAATACAAACGGATCAACTGACTGACGGACGGCTGGACGAATGGAAGGCAAGAACTGTAATGCGGTTTTTGAAGACAGCTGCACAGTGGATCTATTTTCGCAGACATTGCAGTGATAGCAGTCGTTTTGAAGTTATGCTGAGTTCATTTCACTTCCAAACACTGAACACGATTGGCTTCAAGCTGCATCAAGTCTTTGCAGAGTGAGTTGTTGTTGTTGTCCAACAAATCAAACAAATCGAAGTGTAGTGGAGTTTGTGCTTTTTTCTCTGTCTCGTAGGATCTCTTACATGGAGATCTACAACGAAGTTATGTCTGATCTTCTAACATCATTATCTACGGCAGTTGTTGACCCGCCAGCGCCGTCTTATCAGACAAGCGCCCTACAAGTCATTGAGGACGACCAGGGCGGAGTCTATATACGAGGATTGACCAAACACCTGGCACACAATGAGGAGGAGGCTCTCAATATGCTCTTTGAGGTATTGTAGTATATTGGTGGTAGTAGTAGTAGTAGTAGTATTAGCAGCAGCAGCAGCAAGCCAGCAACAGTTTTTTGCCGATCGTTAAGGTCGAGTCTTCTTTGGTGTATGATCAAACTTCAACAAGTTGAAGACTCCAGACCAGTAGTGGTTATGTACATGCCAGCAGTGCTGAGTGCAAAAAACCAAAATGTCCAGGTGCAGAACTGAGTGCTGATTAAAATAGAAATGTCTGATTGTCTCTGGCTCCTCACAGAAGAGTCACGACTCCTTTTTACCTGAATCAGTGGAGTACCTTTTTAGTACGATGTGTCTTCTGTCGTCGTTTGTCCGTCGTCTGTCTGTAACGCTTGTATTGTGGCTAAATGGTAGGTCTTAAAAGGTATGTTAGTGATTATTACAGGTGAGACAATTAAGACCAGGTATTGTCTGTTGTAGGGTGAAACAAATCGCGCTATCGCCGCTCACACTCTCAACAAACAATCATCCCGATCTCACTGCATTTTCACCGTCTACATCGAGGTCATTGTTTCATGTATAGTAAAACAGTGTACCAGCTGCTTCACGAGTTACAACGGTGGGGGTAAGAAGTTGCAATTTTCCAACGTACAACTGCAGAGGAGATTATAGGTGCTCGAAGTTTACTTTGCCCCTAATATTCCCCCAAAATAGCGATTTCCAAGTTCAACATTTGTATTTTTTTTTTAAATTGTCTGACACGAAGACCAGAAGTGCTTGCAATCTCAAAAAGTGGCAGGTGATTGGCATGAGCTAATGATACCGCAGTGCACTATGCGGCCATTATTTTTTTCATAAGCAAACAATTGCACCCACGGTTTGCAGCAAGCAGATATACCACCGCCTCAATCAGCCACATTAGGCCTTCACCCTGTAGCCCGTCAGCTACAACCCATTTTCCATCCCACGGAGGGTAGGAGGCTGAGTTGACCTTGGCCCAGCGTAGAGTAACTGTTGTATAGTGGACGTGGTAGCTATTGGTGTTTTAGAGTCGATCGCGAGTTGAATCAAACGCAAAGTACGTTCAGTCGAAGCTGAATTTTGTCGACCTCGCCGGCTCAGAACGTCTCAGCAAGACGCAGGTGCCTTTTCTCTCATTGGCTGTCACTACATCGTCTGACTCCTGATTGGTTTATTGACTAGCTTATTAATTTACTAGGCCTATTTTACGTCAATTCCTGATTTTTATACAACACCGTGAACAGTGCGTTTGAGGTGCATGATGAATGATAGCTCATTTAACAACTAAGTATAATGACAATTAATGAAAATGTGACAGTGAAAAATTTGAAAAATCAACAAATCTTTGCCTGTCTGTTTTGTTAAAGTTTTATTCTCTCTACGAGAAATGAATTGTATGAATTTTGGTTAAATTTGTGAATTTTACGAATTTTAGCTACGCTATACTGTGTCAAGTAGTGAGTTCTCAATCTATGACTGTGTGCTGCGGCAAAAACTTGGTTCCATTAGGAGTGACAACAAGTCACATCATCCAATTGTCTCCGATCATTCAAAACTATAAACTAAAGACCCATCTGTTCTTCCGCCTGTTTTTCGTAGGCCTAAATGACTGTAAAAAAACTAAATTGCTACAGATTTAGGCGGAGTCGCTTCTTTCAGTGCAAGTGATTCCGCATATTGCTACACTTTTCTTCGTAGCTTGGTCTGTCAATCGCCTGTCGTCTGTCACATTCGTACAACCAGTGGCGTAGCCAAGGGCGGAGGGGCAGGGGCCTCGGGTTTAGGCCTCCCCTAGCACCTCAGACAAGACATAAGTACAGGTTTAAACTGCGCTAAATGTGCTAATTTGGTCAGTTGATTTTTAGGACAATAATTAAAATCGTATCACCAGATGCCATATTAAAAAGCTACAGTGCACCAAATTCGCTCTCTCAGACCCTCTAGCTGGAATTTTGGGGTTTTAGTTATAAGGGGAAGGAGAGGGAGGAAGGCGCGGAAAAAGGAAAAGAATGGGGGATAAGGAGGAGAGAAAAAGAGAAAGAAAGGGAGGGGAAGGGACTAAAGGGGAAGGGAAATAGAGGGGACTGGAGGTGTGGCTCCCTCCCAATTCACATTTCTGGCTACGCCACTGCGAACATCCTGTTTAAACCTAATGTAACGCAATGTGGCTGTATGCAGTCGGAGGGTCGGACGAAGGAAGAAGCGATGTACATCAACAAGTCGTTGTGTTTTCTCGAGCAAGTCGTCCTGGCACTGGCTGACAGACGTCGAGAGCACGTGCCGTTCCGTCAGTCGCGACTCACCGCCTGTCTCAAGGACAGCATCGGAGGCAACTGCAACACACGACTCATCGCCAACGTCTGGGCTGAGGCTGCGCAGATCGAAGAAACGGTATTCGTCATCGTCGTCGTCATTACTTTATTTTTTCAGTAAAAGATATACAGAAAGATACAGTTCCGAAAGTCTTTTGCTGCTATAACTACTGCTGAGTGAAATTCACTACCGGATTCCATTACGTCGTTGGCTTCGGTATCATTCTTCAGAAGACCACTGCTGTCTGCTGTATCATGCCCGTATATAGGTGTGAAAACCCCATTGTTGCAATATCCAGCAGTAGATTGGGAATTATCATCCGCATTTAGATTCAGAACAAAACAATATACATGTTCACCTCGGAAACTGTACCGCCTATAAAGCAAGATATGCGCTAAGGATGTTTGTTAGAACTTTTTTGCATAAAGAGTAATTAATATGTTGAACTCTCTGCTTGTTTTAGCTGTTTCGCTATGGCTAGTTTCGGTCAGTTCGCTCAGTCGCTGAAAGATGTTGATTTGTCTTTTGAACTCTCAGTGCTCATGGCATGGCTTGTTCTCCAGCTGTAATGTTACTGCGTAGAGCCTCCTACATGTCTTTACAGTTTTGGAACATGTTTCAACAACAAATTTTTCAGAACGTAATGGGGGATTACACACAAAAAATGAAAATTTGCGCGATGATAGCGATAAATGCATTTACGTTTAACAAGAAAAAACATCTCAGAAATCTGGTAAAATCAGCACTTTGAATAGAACGCTTAGAACTTAGTTGATGTGCTATCAGACCAAAATGTCGGTGTTCTGCGTATAGATTTCGACGCTGAGATTTGCTACACGCATGATGTGTATAGCTGTCGAGCCAGCGATGAACGTCCACCTTGACCCCGCAGTGAGAACGTGCACTATTTCTTATCATCATCTTTTCCAGGGACGTATTTAAGGGGCAGCGGCCCCTTTGAAAGTGACAAAAATTAATTGAGAAAAAAATTAGTCGTATATGACGAATCAAGTAGGCCAGGGCTAACGTAAAATATTTTTGCTATAGCCATATAAAGTGTTACCTTTTTTCACATGGTAAATACATATATCAGCTGTGTGTTCTGCCAAGAAACTACGAGTGACATTATACGAGTAAGTATTTTTTTACATTATTTGAAAGAAGAGATCATCATTTTAACCAGCTAAGCTGAAGAGTCGTTTACACGGAACATTTTGCTTTGTATCTAATTAGTGGTGTGATTTCACGAAAACTTTTTTGGCGATTACGGTTTGTTTACTTTTTGCACTTTTTCTTAGTTATTGAAATTTCATAGTCACTAATCGTGTGATTGATCGTTAAGCATAGATTTTGTTCAACGCAACACATGCGGCGCTTTTGCGTAGTTTTTCAATGCAACTGACGCAAGCGATGGAAGAAAAGTACGCAACAAACGCAACGGCATCAGCTTGCGTAAGCGACGTAGCGGCCAAAATGCAAAGATAGACGCGGTATCTCTTGCTGCGTTGCGTTCTTTGCGTTTTTAGCCGTGTCGTCGCCGTCTGTAATGGATGTATTGTAGCTAAGCGTTAGGTCGTAGGGGAAAAATTTTACACGTATAGCCACGTGCCATGAACCTAGGCATAAAAAATTTTAGGGATCTAGCTTTGTGCAAGAGGACATTTTCAAATTGGGAGTTGAATGAAAGGGGTAGGAGATTCAATCAAAAAAACTGGCCATATCTCAGAAACGGTGAGATATAGGGCCAAGGTTAGGCCTACTACTAATTACTAATGGGAATTTGCATATGCACTTTCAGATGAAATAAAAATCATCGACCTCGGATGACTTCGAAATACTGCAACAGGAACTGTAGGCCCTATAGGCTGTAGCGCGTCTTCCTTAGCGACAGATGGGTTTCTTGTTTTTGCGTTGGTTAATTTTGCATCCGGTGCGTTGCGTACCTTTCATTGGATGGAAACCAGTCTTTAATTTTCGCAGCGTTAGGACTTGATATCGTTTGCTTTTGCGGGTCAGGTGGTGGTGAAGAACCTGGAGAAAGAGCTAATGCTGCTGAAGCGAGAGCTGGCGATGCATGACACGCTGGCAAACCGCAGTCAGGTAGCACACGAGCCGCTGAGTGAACAGCAACGCTACGAGATCAGACAACAGGTCCGAGCCTACCTCGACGCCAAGTCCGACGACATCGACGTACGCATAGCTGCTCCCTCTTTTATCATTAAACGTTTATGTTCAATATGGGTCAGCAGTAATGCATTACAGTAAGCACCGTCCAACGGCGTCGTTGGCTTACTAACTACGCTCACGTACGCGTCAACCAATTATCAATGGGTTCGCCCGGCTCCTGCCCATTGGTCAGTTCGTCAAAAACTAAGCCATGTCGGTTCAGTTCGGTTACGTCGCTCTGTGCGCGCCTTTACGTATCCTGCGTTCCTTGCATGCGCACGTAACCTGCGTTAAATGGAAATCTCTTTGTTTCAGTCTGTATTCAATAAATTATTATCAAGAGTTATAGCGAAATGACAAAATGATGAAGTGGAATGGATTTTTTTGTTTGCAGTGTAGTACATAATTATGTATAGACCTAAGGTAAGTTTTGTTTTGTGTTTCAGATTATCAACTTGCGACAGATTCGGGCGGTTTTCGAAGCATTTCGAGAGATTTACGGGTTTGTGACTTTTATTCTTCCATTTATACTTTATACTGCATAGTGTTCGACTTTCGAAAAGGTCCTGCGCCCAGATACGACAGCAAAAAATGGTTTCGAGCATTGCAATGAGTAAAACTTGTTATGTACAAATGTTCAGGTTTGTAGACCATACTTTCGTTGTCTTTTTATGTATTGCATTAATTTTTTTGTGCTGGCTGCTTGAGCAGTGGCGTTGCGGCAGGATGGGAACATGGGGCAAAATTGCCCCTTTTCTTTGAGCTTGTCCAAAACATTTTTGTCCAGAAATAAACTTCTTTTGAAAATGCAAAATTTTGGTCTGAATATCCCCCATTTTTAGACAATTTTGGGGGCAAAATTAGAATTCCGAGCATCCGTATTTTTTATCTGTCGGAAACTCGCAGCTGTTTGTCAGAAAATGGCAACTTCTTGCTCCCCAGCCGAAATTTCCTTGTGGGGGAAAATCGCAAACATGGTCTATGACAGTCGCGGATGCAAATCGTGAAATGGGGATGTTAAGGGGAAGTTTCGGGTTTTCAAACCACTTCGACAGTGTCCAGGTGGTTGCGACAAAGTCCGTGACAATTCCGCAAAATTTTTTTATGTCGCTCTAATGGAATTAGGTCCGTGATAAGGCACGGGGAAGTCCAAAGTCGGCGTAATGGAATTTGGGCTTCTGACTTTTGACTATTACACATGTTTGAATGTACAGGCAGATGTCGAAGGACATAGAGGACCGGCTGCGTGCGCGCTACACCCTCATCGACAAGACCGACCCTGTTGCCATAGCAGCCGCCCAGCAGGCGGGGGTACCCATCAATGATGAGGGCGAGATGGTAGGTGAGACGGACACCAAGGGCTTCAATGTTGGACCCACCTCCAGCAGTCAGCCGGCACCTTCCAGTGTCGTGACCGCGCGCAAGAAGGACGCTAAGAAGGGAAAAGCAGCAGCCAAAGAAAGAACAAGGTATGATGGTAGTATTAGTAGACCAGTAGTAGTGGTCAGGGGCTTTTCTCTCGACCAAATCTAGAACTAAAATCGAGCTCAAGTTCCCCTTCTACTTATTCCACTCTTTCTCTCTATTTTACTTCATTTTTTCTCCCATTCTGCTTTTTCTATCCTTTATCCCCTCTTTTTTCTAGCTATCTTTCTCTTTTTATGTCATCTTTTTTCCCGTCTCGTTTTTCGCTTTTTTTCCCGAGAACGTCACATACTTATTATAGCTAGGGAGTCTGTGTGAGTGCTGTAAGCTCCCCAAGCAGCTCCGAAAAGAACCGGACCGCCAAACGTTTTGTGGTGCATTTTGAGCTAAAAACAGTGCATCTCATAAACGGTCGGTCCTCTTTAGGGACAGCTGGTTTTTTTTTGTTTTGTAAAGCGGCATGTTTTCAGCTGTGATTCATTACCGTTATTATTAAACGCTGAATGACACAGTTAGAGACACATTTGTTTAACTGATTGAAACTGCGGCGCATAGTGACTTCTGCTTTTAGGCGTCGTGTATAAATCCGCTTTATTATTATTATTATTATTATTATTATTATTATTAAAAAGCCATTTGTAGCCTATGTAATGATATTTAATTTGCACTATTTTTTATGAACAAAAGTAAGCTTGACTAGTAAGGCCATGCAATTTTTAGTACAGTTCTCGTTTACTGATTTAGGCCTACTGTTATGACGTCATGTTGTGACACATTTGTTTAACTGATTGATAGTAAGATACTGATGATGGAGTCTTCTTCTGTCTTGGCAGACAAACGAGTCTCTGGTCAGTAGGTTGTCATGTGAGACGCTAAGCCGTTCTTTGCTGCACACCGGCGGGCGCCCATAGACTGTGCCTTCAGATATGCTGACTTGATTGAGTGGTCATTGACTTGGCAGCGTCCTTGCGCCGTTGACGCAGCTACTGAATGGCTCGGTCGATTTTCTTTTTCTCGATACTAGTCCGGATTTTATACACAACAGTTATCTGAAATTGTTTCCAGTGTTATGGAAGTTGAAACTGCTCACTTTTCTGAATAGTGAAGATATCAATAGGGTTTTGAGTTGGCAAATTTTGACGGAATTTTTCCAGAAATGGTCCAGGGGAAGAGCTTTAGAAACTGGAAACTGTTTTATAAATTGTACTTTTAACAATAACAGCAAACAGTCAGACATGGCATGTCATCTGTGATATAATATACTTGGCAAATGTCATATTGTCATAATGTATTCTACACAATGTTATGGATTTCACGTGGAAACCATGTAGAAATTTTTCTATCTTATGCATAGGCCTATGATGTTGATATAGATGCCAGTGCCATAAAAATTTTGCCTTTGCTATTGGGGTATCAATTTTTTCGAACATTTTTAGACAGGAAATCAAATATGCTGCATGGCGTATTGTATGCAAGTATAAACAGGTTGTACGTGCGCAAAATTCCGCATTATAATTTCAAGCGGTTGCTCGGAAAATGGCAAACAACTTTGGGGGTTACTTTTCTGCCATGTTAGTGCGATTGTGGTTGTAGTCCTACTCCGAAGGCGGCCAGTCCGACTCAGTCGACCAAGCTGCAAGCTGCAGACTCACAGAAAGCGACCGCACCGACTTCTGACAAAGACGACAAGGTTGAAGATACCACTTCACCCAGTGCTGCCTCGAGGACCAAAGAACCGACGCCGCCTCGGCCTAGGTACGGCTCTGTTGTAGTAGTAGTTGTTGTAGTTTTCGTCGTCATCACTCATTATGGATCTGTTGTGGCCTTGTATGACAACAATTCGTACAACGAGCATGCTGTACAACATTTGGTCTGGTATCTAATTTTGTGTTTGTCAAGGTTTTCAGAAAATCAGATACCACTGGGTCTCGCTTCTACAAATCCAGCTAGTGATTGGAAAATTGTCATGAAACAGCAAGTCTAATTTTTGTGCTGCTTGCGTTAGCGCTCCAAATCGTTTTTATTCAATGCTCTGTGACGTCAGAAATTACAATGACGTCATATCCACAGCAGACTCATATGAGTCAGCAAAGAATGTAGGCTTATGTTTTACTGATATATAGATTGTGGAAAAAGTTGTTATCTAATATTTCGAGACTGGAAACTTTTGGTATGGCCCTTATAGTTGTTACACGAATTGCATGATATATGTGTGGTATACAATGATTGCAGCACGCCGCCGACTCGCAGCGAAGCGTTTGAAGACTTCAAGAGAGACGCTGGTAGCGAGATCCATCGAATACTCACTGAGAACAAAGGTTGACTACAGTCATGTGAACTAAAAGCACTTTACGATTACGGCATTATAGGCCATACAGACTAATAAAATGTACAGTCAACTGCAGGTTTTTAATTCGTTTGAAATTTACATTATACAAATGTGTAAGCATCAATGTATTTGTTTTTCTGTTAGCATGTTTGTTATTTTTGTAAAGTAGGCCTATATGAATTTCAGAGTTTTGGAGGTTTCACGAACGTAGGCTAATGAGTTGTATAAATTTACGTTTGACTTACTTAATTGCCTATTTTCCTTCACCGATGGCTGCGATTTTAGTTTCCAACGTGAGCCAAAAATCAGTGCAGACAGCATTACAGTCTCTTCAATATTTTTGCTATTATACTGGCTAATTTTCGAAACGTCTTTACACTCGCACATTCCATTGAGAATTTGCAGTAAGAGGACCTTTGTACATCAAAGACACGGATAATGTTTGTGTTGTTTTATGGTTCACAGTATATAAAGTGTATATGATCTGTGTTGTCTGTGGTAGACATGCTTGCTGCAAAGAAGAAGTCGTATTCAGACTTAGCTCGACTGATCAACAGCACCAAGGATGAACTGGACAAGGGACTCACCAGACTGAATAGACTCAGAGAGATGAGAGAGTGTGAAGGTATGCAACTTTACTAGTATGGAGTATTAGCAGCAGCAGCAGCAGCAGCAGTAGTAGTAGTATTGAGTCCAGATTGCATCGTCGTCGTAGTTGTAGATGTGTAATTAATTTTACGGACTGTAAAATCGTAATACACACATCTGTAAAGTACCGCCACTGGATTTGAGTCACTGAGTTTTATTTTGCTCAGAACACATATGAGCAAATAGCAAGTGAATTTGAAATTTAACTGAACTTTTTGATCAAGCATATTTCTTAGAATATGATAACAGACTTTCGTGCACAAACATTGCATTGACTCTGTTGTTTATTTATGCGGCCGTCTTAATAGGCCGCATTACGCACTTTGCCCGTCCGTCCGTTTGTCCGCCCGTCTGTCTGTTTCAGCCATGCATGTGGGTTTCTAACTCGTAAACAAGAAAGCGGTGATGTAGCATGACGATGAGAGCGCCGTGCTTGCCCATTGATGACAAAATGTATTAAGCGCATTAGAGATCTTTTTGAGTATGCACTATATAAATTTACACTTTACTTACTTACTTACATTGGTCAGTTCGTCACAAATTAAACCGCGTCATTTCAGTTCAGTTACGTTGCTCCGTACGCGCCGTTATGTTTTGCACAAGACAGAAGTAGGCCTTGTTGGTGGACTAGTTTTCAGTTAAAATTTAGGGTTGAAGTCAGTTTTGCGCACCTCTAGGCGGCGGCCGCATAATACGTCAACACTGGACCGCCATTTCGGCATTTTCGCGCGTTTATAGGTATAAAATACAGCGAAGACGGCGAACTAATCATCAGTGAGGACGAATATGAAGAGATGAAGAAGGTGAAAGGGTTAAAGAGTGACTACCGCGAACACTTTGAAGAGCTTCGTAGCATCAAGGCCGAGGTGCAGTACTGTCAGAAACTCGTTGACCAGTGCAGACAGCGCCTTATACAAGGTAATATGTCTATTCGTAGTAGCAATCACCTATATATGGTGTCCAAAAATTGTTTTTATTGTATCTACACTAAATGTTGCCCAAATTGTAGTCCATGTAAGTTTGTTTTGCAATCTGTGTGTATGATTTTTGCTGGCAGCCTGTATTTTATATTCGTATTTTTTTCTTGCAGACGTGATTGCATATTAAATAGTACACTGAAACATCTGTGCAACATTTTTTGCAACATTTGAAGGTTACAATTATGTACGAGGGTTGATCAGTAAGTAATGGGAATCAACGTATTAGACTGAAATATTTTTTACAATCTATATATCAGTAAAAATTACATTTTTCGAACACATATGGGTTTGTTGCGGATGTAACGTCATTGTAATTTATGACGTTGCAGCGAATTAAACAAAAACGATTTGGAGTGTTAACGCGAACAGTGTAGATCAGTGCTGTCCAACCCGCAGCCCGCGGGCCGCATGCAGCCCGCGAGGGGATTTCATGTGGCCCGCCATCGTCCCACATAAATTGTAGTTTTGGTCCGGTGATTAGTCAGATGAAATCAACTTGCAAAATTCAACAATGTTTGATGGTCTTTTGCGTTT
>Ga0209671_1000789_pt1 | contig 23325 bp, 12 predicted proteins | sample WorMetHERISLAND2_2_FD_187401 | JGI IMG/M metagenome (GOLD analysis project Ga0209671, IMG submission 187401) | Marine gutless worms symbiont microbial communities from Max Planck institute for Marine Microbiology, Germany - Olavius geniculatus... | ecosystem: Host-associated > Annelida >... | reverse complement strand
CCTAAGGCATGATTTCCATCCAACGAAACGCACGAAACGTACTGTACGCACTACGCAATGCAACGAACCGTTTGCGTCTGTTGGGTTTTTAATTGCATAGCCTACTTACTCGCGTTCGTTGCTTACGTTGCGTTGGATGAAAAACAAGCTACAAACAACACAGTATAGCCGTTAGCTGCAGTGCGGAACGTTGACCCGGTAGCCTACTCTAAAAAGGTGGTGTTATAGCTGTTAATGATGGAAGCCCATTTCAGAGCTACGGAGCGTCACCTGCCGAATGGGATCCCACAGTGTTACCTGCCACCCGACACAGGTGAACGCGCTCTGCCTTAACCCCAGCCAGATAGGCCGGTATTCGATTTACCTACCCCGGAGGGATGGAAGGCTGAGTTGATCTAGGCGGCTGGTTACATACCGAGATGGTTTACCTGCCCGCAGGCAGTCACCCATCGCAGTACTAACCCGGTCCGGCGTACAGTAACTTCGTTGATCGAAGCAAACGCGTTACCTATAAGCCACGCCACCAACCCACTAGGCCTACTACTAAGTTGATGAACTGAACGACTGTGACGTTAATTTCTAGCCGACCGTAGGCCTAATACCGGCAAACGGGTATGGTTGCGCTTATGGTACGATGTTGTGTCTGTCTGTCTGTCGTCTGTAACACGTGTATGGGCTACATGTGGCTAAACGGTATGTCTTGCCGACAAAAACTGTCTAAAAAAGCTGAAGCAAATAGGCCGGGCCTAAGCTTGCGTGACCGCTGCCCTGGAATACCAAATTAAACCCTCTATTCGACTCTCCATTTCCCTAGCACGGGGGTACTGATTGCACCCCAAATACTTGCATTGCGAATTCTGGCCAAACCGCTTCAGTTAGTGGCATGGTTGCTACTGACAGCATAGGAATTAATTGGCCAATGTCCTATCCAACGGTAACATCGCCGACCCCCGACGGACACCTGTGATAATGAGTACGCTAAATAAAGTTTAGGATATAGACCTATACTGTCTTCGATTGCAATGCTATCTTGTGTCATGAAACGTAGGTTGAAAATTGCGATTTTTAACAGGCCTATCCTGCGTTATTTACAGGGCAATCCAAAAATGTCCCAACTTGTTTTTATCAGAACTTCGTAAAATTTCCACCAAATTTGATACTTTTGGGGCATACAGAACCCAACCAAGACAATAGAATTAAGCCTATGTAAGATCAAGACCAGCGCTAACACCGGCCTTGTGTAAGATACACTCGGTGTCAACCTCACATAATTTATGTCAACGCACTACCATGTAAAACGCAGACGCTCCAAACTGTTACATTACGCGGTGAATAGGGCCTACCAGTACTAGATTGCTCACATTTCATTATCATTTCCACAGAGGACGCCATGTGATTTAATAATTTTGTGGTATTAAATATTTTCGCTGAAAATAGCAAACAACAAAATAGCTGACTGATGACTGATGAGCTCAAAACACATTCAGTCCACGAATGAGTGCTGTGATATTGATCAGTTGAGCGTCAATGTCGTTATACCAGCCGTGACACCGTGCACGTCTAAGCCATTGTGTACACTGTGCATAAATTGTGATAATTTGGAAGCAAGTTGTTGCACAAACTTATAATTCTGCTAAAGAAATCACATTTTAGGTTATTGTGTGCTTTATTAAGTCGTTAAAACTTTTACAGCGACAACAACTCAGCATTATGCAACAATTTGGAGCATCTTTAGGCCTACGTTTTACACGGTAGTGCGGTGACATAAATTACGTGAGGAGGACATTGAGTAGGCATATATTTTACATAATTCTATTGTCTTGGCTATCTGTGTGCCAAAACTTATCAAATTTGGTGGAAATTTGACGAAGTTCTGACAAAAACAAGTTGGGACATTTTTGGACCACCCTGTACAGGGTGGCCAAAAAACTGGCACCATTTTTGCACGCCTTTATAACTTCACCAAATATTAACCGATTTCAAAATTTTTTCACTATCAGAATTAGGAAAAAAATTGTAATAACACTGTTACTATCGATCCCACCACACCTATAGTGTCCCGCTACACTACCTTGTGAAATGTAGGTGTCTTAAAAGCAACAATTGAAAACAAGACGACTTCTATAACAGCGCATTTTAAAAAATTAACGACAGAAAACAACGTCTTTGATCACTGGTGTCTCAATTATTGTCTAAAGTAACTGTCACATCCGGCTGTTTTTACATCAAATGTTTAATATGTCCGCTTTGCTGCTGGACGACGCACTCAAGCCGTCGACGCCACTGAACAACGGCGCGATCAGCGAAACGCTGCGACAGTGTGGCGTTCGGGCGTAAGCAGGTCAAATAGTGTCAGGATGCCTAAGCCTAAGAATCCAACACCGCATAGTTTTAAAAGCTAAAGCAAATTTTATTAATGCTAACGACTAGCAAAACAAGCAAACGACGATTCGAACGGTCCAGGGAAAGAAATAGACAGAGAGACAGACGGACAGACGGACAGACAGAAGAAAACCGACAATACACTAAAGTCTCGCAACAGAGTCCCACAACTCGACTCGCCGCCTCGACTCCTAGCTAAACTACTCTAACTCTAACGCTGACTCTAAACACGTTAGGCTTTACTTCCATAACTCTACTGCCTAACAACATAACTCTAGGTCTTAAGCCTCACACGTCAGCCTAAAACAAACGAACAAAAACTCCGCATGCATCCCACCGATCGCAGGCGTGTACGACTCGTCCTATAGCCAGACGACGAGTGTCACGGACACCCCGCACAACAGGCCCAGTCACGTGGTCGCCGTGGCTGGCCCGTGCAGGCTGCGGACCGTGACAGACAGTTTGCCCTTTTCTCAATTCTCATACGCACAAATTTTTTTTGTAAACAAATAAAACTTTTATAAATATTGACCAAATGCCAGTGACGTCAGTAATGATGTAACCATGCACAGGCAGAAGAAAGTGTACGAGTAACCAAAATGTTTTTAAAAAGCAGGTCTTGACCTTGAAGACAGAACGCCGCGTCGTGGTGTTTTCGTAGGATACGAGTAGTGTAGCGACACACTTTGGGTGTGTGGGATCTATAGCAATAGTGCCGGACTAATTACAAATTGTCTCCTGATCGCAAAATCGCAATTTTCAACCTACGTTTCATGACACAAGATAGTTATAGGCCTAAGGCGTATAAACATGGTGCCAGTTTTTTTGGCCCATCCTGTATATTGTCAGCTTTCGTTGTTGAAAGACGCGGATCGACGTATGCTATACACTGCAGTTTTACGATGTCCGATGCAAATCTGTTGGACAACCCGAACTTATAGGCCTAGGCCTATTCCTGCAAGATTAGCGGAAATTTGTCGCGAATGTGTCTACGAGTCGCGCAAGAAACTGACGTCGACTGTCGACACGAGTCTTTTGCACGCGCTGACTTTTCGCGTTCAGTGTTACGAATGCACCAAGAGGCTCAAAGGATCAGTGCATGGTTGTGTCACGACCATGAATTGGACCTTTGTATTTTAAACGCTACTTGCGCTGTGCAGAGAAGCTGAGTACGACTGTACGACTATAGCAGTCGTGCCACTGACGTGCGAGTTTGCACCCAGAAAAAAGTCAGCGCTTACGGTCGATATATTATACACTGCGAGTCGAAAAAGTATACCACCATGTTTTCGTTACAGCTTTACCGAATACTGAACGATTTAAAAAAAATTACTCACACTCTTCAGCAAATCTCGTTGTTTGTTAAACATTGCATGATCGCATCAGGCTAAAAAATGCACACTAATGAACAAAATATTAATGCCTAAAACTACAGAGTGTCCGCAGTCTTGCCGAGAGAGATAAACACGGCAGATTCCTGAATCACGGTATAGGACGCTTAAGGTCTATACTGTCAATACAGCTATTAATATGTCGCGTTGAGTTCATGATGCACATTGTCGTCGTGGACCCGTGGACGCGGCTGCGGTGACGGTGACTCCATGCAGCTTCCTGTTGTCCGCCGTGACCTCGCAGATGTCGTACGTTCGTCGGATGCAGTGAATCGAACCGTGCGTCGGTACTCAGCCGGTGCCGGACCCCACACGACGTCGTGGCGCACGCGTGCCGACGGGGACAAGTACAGAGCCGCCGCGGAGGGTCCTCCGTCGTCCAGCCGCCGACCACGACACACAGCCATGCCGGCCAGCCGCCGGAACGCCGCCCGGAAGTTGGAGCTCATCCAGAAGTAGACGAACGGGTTGTAGCAGCAGTTGCTCATCGCCAGCCAGTGCGCTGCGATCCAGACGACCCGGATGTGTGGATAAGTCCAGACGGCGGGGTTGGTGTCTCCGGCGAGCGTGACGCAGTGTAGTGGCAACCAGCACAGAGCGTAGATAACCACCACTGTCGCCATCATCTTCACCATCTGCAACAGTCGCGTCAATAAAGACGCACAGACATTCCTGTACTTTCCCTACTTCCAGCTGCTGTCCGTGACTGAAAAGACCTCGATCCCTTCTTAACATTTATATTGGACTTTTAAGGATATTGGTGCAGTTTGTTGTTCGCTTGTTTTACTGAAAAAATAACTGTCTGCGTCTAGTCTGTTATGCTGCGGTATCTTTGCTCTGTTGAATCACTGTAGGCCTACTAAGATACGCCTAGATAAAGCTCACCCAACATTATCGTTCTGAAACAAAATTGTCGTCTCACTTTGGGTCTCACGTGCCACTTGTGCATTATTTTCTGGCTGATGTAAATAAACGATGAAAAACATTTTAATCCATTATTTTTAACAATTAATCGATTAATTATTATCGTAATTATTCGTAGCAGCCGTTATACCTTTTTCTTGGAAGCGGCAATCTTGTGGTCGCGCGGTGCAACAGCTTCGCCGGGCACCTGTCGTTTGAGCCAGACGACGTAGGCAATGCTAGTGTACGTGGCTGACATGACGCCCAATGGCAGGAAGTACTGTGCCGCCATGATCGTCATCGAGTACCAGTAGCGCCAGCGTACAGACGGCCATTGTTCTTTGCAATAGTCCAACGTGCCGGCAGTGTCGATATAACTGACGACACGCGACAAGGCAGCGACCGGCAGAGGCAAGGTCAGTGCCGCAGTCCAGATGACGACGAGCGCGCCGATGAGTTGACGACGGGTAAGTCGTGCTCGCAGCGGGTGACGGATCGCCCGGTGACGGTCAACGCTGATAGCGACCAGCGTGAAGGCGCCAAGAAACACGGCAACCGCCTGCGAGTAGCTGACCAGCGGGCACAAAGCGCTGCCGAACGGCCAGTATTGAAGAAGCACGTCCGCGATGAACGTGAACGGCACACAGACGGTCGCCATCAGCACGTCGGCACACGCCAGATTCACGATGAACCAATTGGTCACTGTCCGCATCCGCTTCTCGACGACGATGACTGATATGACAAGCGAGTTGCCACCGACCGAGATGATGACAATAGTCAGGTAGAGAGCGATCAGGACCACATGCGCGTAGACTGGCAACAGGTGCGTGCTGATGACAAGCGTCGAGTTACTGTCCGCCGTCGTCCACGTGTTGTTCTTTCCATACATGATTACTGTCAGCTTTTTGATCATTTAATGACAGAAATTATCATCGGTTCGGACCAATAAAATTCGGACTTCCTGTTAGTGTTGGCTACAAATTTGTCAGCTGTCAATACATAGATCTGTGAGTTATGGCCTTGGTTTAGCTTTTCTTTAATTAATTTGCTTTATATCGACAATGACGTCACTTTGTACTTTCATACTGTAGCATGAAGTTTAAAACAATCTTTAATTTTCATCTGCAACTATTGTCTTTCTTTTACTTCTCTAAGTTCTCTCTCTATCACACACTCAATTTGCACGATTGCGACCGACAGTCCGACAGCTGTTCCTTAGCGCGCAGGTACAGCGGGAAAGGTAACAGAAAATATTATTCTTATTAGTTTACAATATTTCGATGACGACCATAGCGAATTGACGATCCAGCCGACGCTGTAGGCCTACTTTTCTGTAACTCGTCAACCCTGCAGTTTTATCTTTTGTCCACGCACAGAAACCAGTGCGAAAAAAACAATTACTTGTTGCGAATCCCGACGACTCGTAGCTGAAGGCTAGCTAGTGCGGGCCTGCGTACGTCTTCGCACGTCGCCGTGTTAGTTAATAACGTGAGAAGTCATTGCTCCGGCTTCGACGTCGAAGATACTGCTGCTGCTGCTGCTGCTACTGCGCGCAGTATCGGCAACGACGTTTCTTATTCGCTGCCCCACTGACGTCCACGTCGACCGCTGTATGCGTTGAGTCAGCTGTATTTGCCGCATTAATGCGTGTATAAATGACGACGGCGCCTCAGTGTACGTCGATCGGCTCGGTCAATTATGATAACAAGAAAATATGTCGACATCATAATCCCGTCGTATTCATGAATGTCCAGATGCCGAGCGTCTCGGACAGTAAATTAGGCCACGTCCGTACTGTAGCCGCAAATACAATCACGCCAGATATGCGTCATTTTCCTTGAGATTTTTAACGTTCCGTGACCTGGACCTTTTGTCTTTCAAACTGACAATTTGCACACAGTTTACTTCTGCTGTATGGAACGTTTACGCCAATTTTGTTTTATGCCTTTTTGCTTTCGAAGGCATGACTAACAATGTCACCAGCTTTTGTAGCGGCGACATGCACTCTGCAGACATACGCTCCGGAATACAATAGGCCTATTTTAGCAACGATTTTTTATATAGCTGCAAGCTATGTACATGTGGCGACCCTTAAATTCAGGCAGCGTATCTGTGGCTCTCTGCGTCTATCCCCTGTCTGCCGTCTGCAGTGTCTAGCGGCGAAGAGAGCAGATTATTGATAGCAGTTATGATGATGATGATGATGAAGGACGAATAAACTTTAGCGTGGCGTTAAGTCCTAAGACTACAAGGACACGTAACAATAAGCTTAAACAGTGAAGTCACGTAATAGTAGTCAGCGCAGTGAGACGTTCTTAGTCATGTCTGTATGACCGGGCAAAAAGTTATGCTGTAGCTTTGCATTGCAGCTCACGAGCACGTCTCCTACCGGCTTGTTTTTTCACTAATGTGTATCTTCGAACTGAGAAAGTAATTACATGTGATTAGGTTTAATAGGAATGACGTATATTTAATGTTGTGCTCTAGCCAAGCACCAGGAACGGTTTTCCAACTGTACAGAAAGAGACTTATGTAAAGTAGCAGCAGTTTTAGTTGTTTTTCAGCAATGTGTCACGCCTAACTTTTTAAAACAATTATTATAAAGCGACCCACACATGTACAGTTTTCTATGACTTATAGTCAGTCACGGACACTTGAAGGCGAAGCTGAGGAGAGATACCGTGACCTAATTGCCTAAGTCTTAGGCAATTATGTCACGGTAAGTACAACTTGTGGTTGGCTGGCTTTGCGACATCGCGCGTTGAGAGACGTGCGATCAGTTATAATTTGTCCTACTTCTTGACGACTCCGTCCGTCGCCTGCATGGCTGCTTGAATCTTACTGGAAGCTGCACACTTGCATTAGTAGCCGTCAGGTGAACTCCAACTCACCGGCGCTTACAAATTAGGACAAATGTGTATAGGTCAATGCACTGAGACCAAATGCGCCGCTAAGTTAGCTTTAATGATGGTAATTTACGAGCAGGCGTATACTACGTTTACTACGTTTACGTTTTTACGTTACGCATAGTGTTTGGAACTGTCAATCGTCGGCGTCCGTCCGTTCGTCCACCGTAACGGCGTAACTCAGTCCGTCTGTCACGTGCTGGGATCGATAGTGTGGAAACTTGCAGTGTCTCTGCATGAAACCTAGTATAGGCCCTTTACTGTCAATTAAATTATTGACTAAACAACAACAACAAGTTTTTAACTTTACCTTTTTTTGTTTTTAACCCCCGGGATCTCTACTACCGGGGGTATAAAAAAACAACAACAACAATAATAATAAAACTACAGTGTGTCTCAAAAAACATCCCGGACATTTTCGATTCTAACTTTTAAAAAATGTTCAGATTCTTATAATTTTAGTGCGAATATTCCTGACAAAACTTGCCATTAAATAGTGGTTCAGTTTTCACCTCACGCAATATCTGTTTTTGCACTGCCTCGGGAAAGTAAACCAAGCGAAATATGCGTTGAAATATGCAAAAAACGTAAAAAACACCCCCCACATTATTGACCGTAACTTGAAGCATGATTATCAAATTTCAATAATTTTTGGCACACACATTTTTGACACAACTGGTTATTAAATGATTTTTTAAGTTCCCACCTCACACAATGTCTGCTTTTGCACTACCTGGGAAAATCAGACCAAGCAAAATATGCGTTAAAATGATAAAGATGTCGATAAATTCCGTTTGTCCTGATCTGTGGCCCCCAAAGCCAGTTGATTACAAGATTTAACTGTCATGCAGCAGTATGTCTACCATGTGACGTTGAGGAATTTTATGAATTCAAGAAGCGACTGATGAAGTTTGGATTAGTCTGGAGCATAACATTATCGATACTGCTGTCAACGAATGAAGAAATCGTCTCCATGTTTGTGATTGCACAACTGGCCAACATTTCGAACAATTTTATTGCAGGCAGCTAAAAAACAAAACAGTTGGATAAAGTGTTAGCCAAAATATCAAAAATGCAAACAAAATGTGTTTTTTTTGCGTTATTTACCTTAAGTAATAATGCCATTTTAGGTAAAAATGCAATATTTTGTTGGTTCTGATCTCCCCAGATAGTGCAAAAACATACGATGGGAGAAGTAAAAAACTACATAACGATTTGATGGCCAGTTGTCTCCAGAATATTCTTACCAAAAAGTATTAAAATCCGATAATTTTTTTTAAAAGTTACAATCGAAAATGTTCGGGATGTTTTTTGAGACACAGTGTAGTTTTGTTAGGCCTAGTGTAAATCAATGCTATTTTAAAAGTTAACCAGTCAATATTTTGCAATGATAGTCAATGCTTTACAGACAGCCAGAACAGAAAGCTGCCATGCACAGTGTACATGCGCCAAAATGCGAAGCTAAGGAATCATATTTCCAAATCTCACAAGTACCATAGCGGTAGTGCGGTACTAACCGTAATAACCCCGTAGTTATATGTCTAGGCTACGCACTCATAACAATGTCATCAGCATTACAGTGACGGAATCGCCAAACATCACACACTATGAAAACATAAACATAAGGCACCAAGAAGCCCAACTTTCAGCGTAGGCTACTGGTTGTCAGTGACCTTCAAAGTCATCCAAGGTCGATGATTTTCATCTCATCTGAAAGGGCGTATGCGATTTTTTTATTAACAATCAATAGCAACCTAAGCCCTATCTCTCACCGTTTTCGTGATACGGCCACTTAGCTTGAAACTTTCCGTTAAAAATTGCGGCCAAACCGCTGCAGATGGAGACATGGTTAGGCTGTTGACAGCCTACAGGAAGTCGCCAGCGCCCTATCCGATGGTATCATCGCTGACCCCTTACGACTTATCGTTTAGCCACAATACCGCACGATTGGCATGTCATGGTGCGTTATGACCCTTCAAGGTCATCCAAGGTCAATGATTTTGAGGTCATTTGAAAGCCAGTATACAACTTTCTATTAGTGATCAATAGCAACCTAAGCTTTATCTCGCACCGTTTAGCCACAATATATCCGTAACAGACGACGGAAGGACGACAGCCATACTAAAAAGTTCGACCCTTACTTCAGTACGGTCGGTTAAAAAGTAAAACTGGTAGCGATTAGAAATGTTAATTGTTAACCTTGTAAAAATTGACATTTCTAATCGTTACCAGCTGTACTTTTTTTAATGTCGATTACAAATTAAATCCTTATCATTGTCCAAGGACACATATCGTATGTTTTCGTTCAGAAAGGTTATCATGTAGGCCTAATTGAGGTCCCGGTGGGAGACAGCAGCGACTTAAGCTTGAAGCTTTGGAGCCCAGATCAACAAATTTGCACGCAATCAGCAACGCGTTTCGTGTGTGTGGGTGGTCTGTCTGTTATGCTCACAGCGGGCGAAGTTTTTTCACACGAAACACGCAGCTGTATGGAAACATTCGCACGCAAGTCTGTGTCTGAACAGTTGTAAAAAGACGAATACATGATAATCGTCATAGTATGATCACAGCCTAAAGCAGTCTGCCAACAAATTTTCTCGAGTTAATGCACACAGTATATTGTCCGTCTGCTTTTCGTCTAGGCTGGGTTTCTTGGAGAGCGATCTCACAAATAATTGGCTTAAAGGTCTTAGCTCATTGGAGTCCAGCATTGACGACCTGCTGTTAGGAGAAAATGCCCTTTTTAGGTGGAATACATCGCGCACATCGTAAATTACAGGGTGTGCCAAAAAATGACCCAACTTGTTTTTGTCAGAACTTAATTCGTCAAATCCCGGGATTCGGGATTGACGAAAACGGGATCCCGGGATTGCAATCCTACAGACAACTAACTAGCTGACTTATGAGCTCAAAACACATTTAATCCATGAATAAGTGCTGTGATGTTGATTAGGTGATCGTTAATGCCGCTATCATCACGTCTAAGTTAGTGTCTACATTTTGGGCATAAATTCTGAAAATTTGGAAGCATGTTGTTACACAAACTTAAAATTCTGCTAAATAAATCACACTATAGTTTATCGTATGCTTAATTGAGTCGTTAGAACTTTTACGGTGACAACAACCAGGCCTAAGCATTATGCAACAATCTGAAGCATCTGCTTGAACAAATTGACAAAGATTAGGCGAGGTGGACAATGAATGTACCTCACTTAATTTTATCGTCTTAGCTATTTGCGCCAAAAATTATCAAATTTGGTGGAAATTGACGAAGTTCTGACAAAAACAAGTTAGGTTATTTTTAGCACAAACTGTAGTTAATTTACGTATATCACCGGCGTAAAGCGTGGCGTCACCCCGTCACCCGGAAGTGCGATTGTAAACGGAAATAAACGCATCGCGCGGTGCGTTCGCTACGACAGTAGGTCGCACATGTCTACATTGGCTGATCGTGATCTAGCAATGCGCATAATGCTTTATAACTGCAATACTCGCGCTACAGTTTAGTGCATCGGAGGCGATCATAAAAGACAATGCCATGGCGTCAACTGAAACGAGCGATCGAGACGCGTAAGCCTATTGTTGCTCGCATGAAGCGCTTATACAAAAACCGCGCGCGTGCAAGACTATTTGCTGTGTTTTCTGTTCGCATCTTGGGCCTAACAGTCTGGCTTTGCAGCACTGCGGGACCGTTTAGACGAGACGAGACGAGACGCCGGATATGAACGCACCGTTCCCCCGACGAACGTTATACTTCGCCACTGCACTGCTGCTATTGCACTCTAATGATAATGACGCGATAATGAAGCCACACTGTGGTTGCAACGACAGGCAAAGAATTACACAGAAACGGATGCAGATTTTTTCTCCTTGATGCATTTGCAGATATACTGCCATGCTGCACGGTAATATTAATATGCGGCTACGTAGGCCTATTCTGTCCGTCCATCCGTTTGTCTTCCGCATTCATACATGTCCCCTAGGTTTCACTACTCGTAAAATCGTAACCACTCGTCTTCAGTCCAGAAAAAGTAACTAAATAAGTTAAGAACAGTGTGGGCTAGAAAACAAATTCCCAAGAGATGAGGCGTGCTAAACGAATGTTGGATGACAGGCGTCGGTTACATATGAAATATACGTAGATTTTGTTTGCAGGAAATGTTTCATTTTGCATGTAACCCTGGCCTGAGAGAACGAAGATGTTTATCACTCTGCAATCTGCATATTTCCGGACTGGACGTGAGGTGAATTATCTCCAAGCATGTCTGTACACGACACATGTTGGCTGGCTGCCGTTCTCTGGCAGATACTGCAATTACGTCGATGTCGGAGACAGACCACCGCATAGGCCATACTTAACTAGAGTTAATTACATGCTATGCACAAAGACTGCATAGTGACAGTAAACTAAATCAGAGATGGAAACGGGTTAGCGGGTCACGCCAGTGACCCACTGACCCATGATGACATAACAGATTAAACGGTTTTAGCAGCTATCATACTATACGTACACAAATAGACGGCAGCCCCAACAGCGTGACAGTCAAACCTACGTGGTAAAATGTGACATCGATAGTATACCTGCAGCTTGAGCTAAATATATTGGCACCATATTTTATACGCCTTATCTTCATCAAATATGAACCAATTTTTAAAATATTTGAATATTTGAGAACATCACTTAAGCGTGTTGCTACACTATTTTGGGAAATGTCAGTGTCTTAACAGCAACAATTAAAAACAAGACTTCCGTAGAAACATATTTTAAGAAGCCAACAACAGAAAACAACGCGTTTATTGTTTTAGTTACGTCAAAAGTAACCAGCATATCTTGCAGTTTTTACGTCAATTATTATTTTGTTCAATGTGTCCGCGTTGCTGCTAAACGACGCACTCAACCCGGGGACGCCACTGACCAAAGGCGCGATCAACCACTTGGCGATCAACGAAACGTCGCTCTAATTGGTCGACGTTTGCTTGGTGTAGGCTATGCTTTATGTAGGCTATGCTTGATATTTGCTCGACGTCTGCTAGATTATTGCTTGATCGTAAAAAGGGGTAGTAGAGCACACGTCGTGCACGTGTATTTTGAATGCATTTGCTGGATGTTTGTTAGATTATTATTGCGGGATTGATTGCTCGACGTTTGCTCGATGATTGCTTGATCGTGCAAACGGGGTATCATAAAAGCACCAACGCGACGTTTCGTTGATCGCAGAACAAGTCACATGGGATCTGCCCGTTGGACACAAACTAATGACGAGAGCCCTTACGTCTGCAACGAGTAGGAGAAGCTCATAAAACTATTTGCTTTAATTAAACTGACAGTATCCACATGTTTCATCAAATCCGTGCAAAAGAAATTCCCGCGTTAGAGGGAGCGCTTCATTCAGTGGGATTACAGTGTGCCAGAATGAAATACCACATCCCACCAGATAAAAATAAAAAAAATATCTAACTGCTGGAGATTGTTCACACTACACATAATGCTCAGAGTGCGTCATGGACTTTAAGTGTACTACTACTGTGCGATGACACCAAACAACAAGTAGATTTGGCTTAAGCTCATGTCGTTAATGGCATTAGATGACGTTTTAAAACACAGTCACATATGCATTAGACCTAGATGAGTAGGCATTTATCACGCAGCATTTTGTTACAACACTGTCAACTCATCAAGAATAATAACTGCAAGGTCTTTATTTGGCATGTTCAAACAATTTCACAACCAAGACTTTTCAAAAACTAATGACTGCAAAAGCAAGTCAGAGATGAATTAACACAGCTGACTAATTACAAATTAGACAAATATCAACAATATCGTTTTCTGTTTGCGCAATCTTACTGTAAACAAGCAGTGTCTTTGTAAGGAACGTTTCCACTGAGAAACCGTTTACACGAAAACATCTAAACCAGTGCACACGAATCAAAATAAGAGCCGAAATACAATAAACAAAACCTTGTGCAGTGATGCTATGGAAACTTTTACAACTTTCCAAATCACTATAATTTTGTAGTGCACAGCAAATATCGGTTGCATTATGATTTCACAAATACAAATATACCGTATATTTAATATATATGCAATTTCCTAAACACTCAATAATTGTGACAAAATGCAATGTATATGAATAAAACTTCAACAATAACTGGAAACAAACTTAAATAGCTTTGTGCTAGTGCAGTCAAAAACAAATAGAATTAAAAGCAAACATACACCACGGCACTCGATCCCATCTTTAAAGAATTCCACTTAATACAAATTGATGACTATCACCTACCACCGGTGAGAAAAAATGCATCAGAACACAGCAAATTACTGCAGCAAAATACGCTAAACGTTATACTAGCAATTCAGCTGTCACAGTATTCAAATATTTTTATACGGGCAATTTTTGTGCAGAAACAAACTTCTGCATCAGCACAGAAGTAATACTTAGTGCCATTTAATCACTCACATTAAAAAGACCGATGTGCATCTATCTTTAGAAAAGTAGACCTCAATTCAAGTGCAAACAGTAAAACCAACACTGAACATAATACAGCATAATACTTGCAACTCAAATATGCTAAGAATAAGCCAATCAACATACTAATCAAATGCTTAAAACTAACACAAAACAATTTTCAATAATTGAACTGCTTTCACAGTAACATATAAATGGAATTATACTTCAAATGCTAATGACTTCATAAAATTTGTTTTAAAAATAGACTTGTTAAAATTCAGACAGAATGGGCACAATCTACAGAATCAAATGCAGAAAACTAACAAATGTCAACATTTAAATGCATAATTTAAATGACATTACTACGTTTTGTATATCAAATACTCAACAGCTTATGGCTTAGTCACTTTCTGGAAATGTAAAACAGTTATTCAGATATACAGAGAAATGGCAACAATTGGTTTTCGCACCAACACTTATGTACGACAGTACATTTTCATGTATATGATACATGCTCAAGAACAACATGCTCACTGCCAGTCATTTAACATCAAATACAAAGTTATCACACTGACTGTATCATCACGTGACTAGCTGTCAATGATGCACATAATACATGTACTACACTAATGCCACTTAGACTGACAACTGGAAGTTGCTCACTTGCGCAGATTAATCACATGCATGCCAGAAACAGCACGAGACGCGAATCCTGAAACAGCGTCTGTACTGTATCCAATCTCCATATTGTGCAAGTACTGCAAATGCTATCAGAAAGCATGAAATATCACCAAACTGCTAATGGTATCTAATCATAAACAACAACACCAGACGTGCAAGTGCCACATCCACTTCTGTTCATAATCAGCAGTTGCCCTAACTCAGTTGTGTCTTCGAGAATAAGGAATTGATAAAAGAAAATCACTCTAACATCTGTCTTGCATAAGAATTTTTCGAGAATTATTTTCTTAACACCAGAAAGTTCATGGACTCAATAGAAATACAATGCACAAAAATGCTTATGCAGTAAACACAACACCAAAATTCAATAAACTAGTATCAAAAATAACAAAAAACCCTCCTAGTCAAAAATTTCTGCAATGAACACGCGTGAACGTTACTCTAAAGAAATGTTAACGGTTGTGCATGACAAATCAACTGCTATCTGGCGCATATTCGGAATGCTGCTGCACAAGGCTGAAGCGAGCAACAATGCGTGAGCGCCTCTGGGTCACCGAGCGCGGAGTTTCTACGACATGTTCTGTCTGAAGACATTCCCGAAGATCACTCACATCTGGAAAGACATCCGGGGTGGATTCGGTAAATCTGGAGGCAATCATTCCAGGATCTACCGCAGTTTCACCACCATGGCCCACGTCGACGGTGTCTGCCTGGATGGGCGAGAGTAGGTCCTCGTTGACTGATGAGCCACGGAGTATACGGTCCTGTACATCCGACACATGCTGTGCCGTAGCTGGCATCGGTGGGTAGCCAATGCTAGCAGCATCACCGTTGGAACTGGACAAACTTGGCTGAGAGTCCACCGAAGAAGCTTGTGCCACATCATCATCATCCCATTCATCAGCAACCTCGTCATCAGTCTTGGTATCTGCCGACTGACTGTCGGCTGAAGCTCCAACAGTGTCAGCTGAACTGTCTGGCAGTGCGTCGGCACTTGGCGCCGTCAATGTCAACATTGGATGCATCCCAAACAGCAAAGTGTTGGACAGTGCAGATGGGTAAAGTGTGGTTGGCAGGAACTGCGCAGCAAACTGGAGAAGATCAGAGACCGGCGTGCGACACAATGGAGTCTGCAAACCTCGCTTTTCTTCTTCGGTGAGCATCAGAAAATCTAACAGATACAACAATGAAGCAGAATTCATTTATAATACTTGAAATAATGCTTCTTCATAACGGTACGATTCTACACAGCACAGAACACGTTTTTCTCACAAAAATAAGTTTCAAAAACAGATGCTTTAAATGCAATAACATAAAATTTCACCAGACTAATATGAAATGTCCTACACTTTTAATCATACTACAACCTCAGCAGGTTAAGTTACTGGAGTTAAGCCAGTGCCCAGAGTACTGTACATTTTATGGAAATGTTGCAGTTGAACTTAGCAAAGTTGGACATCAAAAATGGGATCAGTATTCTTTAATCAAAAACCAATCAATCATTTAACTTGGACCACTTTGGTCCATGAACACAAAACACAGACAATACAATAAGAACACTGTAAAACCAAATACTAAACATATACCAGTAAGAAAAATTTTTTAAAAACTACATACATATAAACAAATGCACACTCGTTTAAACAATTGAGTTGAAAATTAAGACACCAGTTATCTGCAACAAAATGGAACAGAATAAACACCTTGTATGCTTGCGAGTGAGTCGAAGCGAATGAGACTTGACAATGGTCTGTGTGTCGATGGCATCAAAGCTGGAGATGGAACGTTGGATGGTACTGGAGCTGAGAGAAGATCTGACGAAAGGCTCTCCTGAAGACGTGTCAATTCCTCATCATCTGATGACAATGCACAAGCCAGCACATCAGCAACACCATAAATAAGTATGTTGCCTTTAACTGCAAATGTCAATCACACAAGCATTACCGCAGACACTCTAACACACACAAGCATGAGACTCGCTCGGCTTCTTGCCCATATTCTAGGCTGAATAAATTTACTTACTGACACACAACTGTTACTCACTGGTCTGTTAAGCTGGTTTTCCAGATTTCTTTTTTTACAGAAACCTTCGGATACTGACAAGCCAGTTTTTTTAACATTCAAACAAAATCAAACACATCTACAGACTGTTATGATCGATACAAAGACAGATGAAAGTAGTTTCTTACCGGTATCTGAATTGACCAGTAATGTAGGTACAATTGCTGCCGTGCTAGACAAAATCAACTTCTCTGCACAGCACAAGCAAAATACTACATATAACATCTTTCTTAGCAGCCACTCGGCTGACTGTTTTGCAAATCTGACACACTTGCCACAGTACACATGACACAGCTATTATCTAAATAACTGGAAAAATTATATAAGATAATGTTTTGTATTATTACTAGCATTTTTTTACTGCTGCTCAGATTGTTTCTGCCCATGATGGGTGTCCATGGCGTCCATGGTTCTGCATCTTCAAACTGATGCATCTCAGCAACCAAGCATCAGATCCACTTCAGTTTGGTTCTAAGGTAGAGTATTCGGGGTAGGCAAATCCAATGATCACGTGACCGATGACGTCACGACCCCAAAAAATTAAGATCGTGACCCCAATATCTTTGAGGCTGCGTATCTGCATAACCGTGCAAAAAAAAATAGACGCATAGTCATCATTGATCACCAAAGAAAACCTATGCCGAGTCCATCGATCACATGGCCGTCTTTCTTCGAGTCCTCCACGGTCTGGACAGACCACATCACCTCAGAGGACTGCCACTTTTGGCTCCCTGTCTGGCACCATGTCATCACCACTCATTCTGTCCGTCATCTGTCTCCAGCCAAAAAGTGCCCCAGCTTTTAAACGAGCATTTTCAACTTTGCGCTTAGCCACCTTGCCTACTAACTTGTCACAATTAATTGTTATTATGCTGACTACTTAAATCTAGAATCTAGAACTATTATTGAGCAAACAAAAATTCAATATTACTTCAGAGAAGCTAGTGACAGTAATAGTAAAACACACAGACAGACCCTGGAAGCGAGGTGTCAGTGAAACAACTTGTTGATGGTAGCTTTTGCCGCGCAGTGCAATTACGTGCGGCACGGCGAGCAGCAGTGAGATGAGATTTGGATGTCCATAGGCAGCCGGTGACAGCGACACATGGAAGTGCTGGAGATACATGTAGTCAAAGCGGACGACAGCAAGTTGACCGCGGTGCTGCATCAGCAGTGTGCGAGCATCACGCGCAAACAATTGCACTGGACACAGTTTCACGACGGCTTTACTACTCCCCTCACTGTTCACCGCACTCACCTGCGATCATCAAACAGTCATTAAACTGCAGCACATGTATTTCAATGTGCCACATGATCAATATACACGGTCTATCATAAAAAAGAACTCCTTTTTGTTTTTTTCATAATTCACTCAAATTATCAATTTACACAAAATTTGTACCAGTTGCAGCTGAAGAAATACTAATTCAAAATATTGCAACAAAATACGGCAGTTGATTAAATATTCTTTGCTAGTCCTGACGTAATGCTGACGTCATAATGTGTCACGGGTACAAACTGGATAGTCTCAACTGGTGCTGTCAGTTGCTACCCTGCTTCGATGGTGAAAAATCTGGTTCATTCATGACAAATTGTTGAAGTTTTACAGTTACAGTTACAAAAACATGCAAAGCGATGGCATTTACGTGTTGTGTCACCCACTTGAATTTTTCCCCAATCGAACTTAGGAAGCCGGGCAGACTCACGTTGGGCTTTGCCCCAAATTTTTAGTTATGCGAGTTGAGTTTAGAAACCTAATAAACTCACAACTCACACAAATATTGAATTAAACTAGTTAACTAGTTAACTTCACTAGTTAACTCGTGAGTTGAAACTCATTTGAGTTAACTCAAGCCCAACACTGCAAATGAGTTCGGGAGAAATGTGCATTTTATTCGTGTATAAATATTGAAAAATTCTTCAGTCTAACATATTGACTTGCACAACTTTTTGAACGCCCCTCGTACATCTTTGAGATCCTATCTGGAGCAAAATAGCAAAAGCTTATTCCATTGGGTTCTGACAAATGTATGCCTCATTTGTGTGGTCGTTACTGGATTATTTATTTGCACTACGGCCTGATGTTTACATTTCAAGCATCAGACAAAAGTAGCTAGTTTACTGATGTCTATAAAAAAATCCACAACAATAGCAGAATACACACTGATTAATATCACCATTTTATGAAAGTGAAATAACTACTAAAGTTCCCAAAGTTTACATTACGATAACACACAATTGTGTAATATTCCGTTGAAGTTATTTTTACCTCAACAAATCCCGAGAGCTCATTCTGCAGCTGAGTGATGGTGAGATCAGCGGCAAAGATGCGCTGATAATGAGCAGCTAGGTCCACGAACAGCATGCTACTGTCAGAATGATCCATCAGGATCAGCAGAACATTGCAAGTCAATGCCTGCGAAGCTTCATCTGTCACTAGCTTCACCACGAGCTCACTGTCTGAACCTGCTACCATCTCCACCTGTTCATCACATGATCACTGCATATGCTTAAAGTGTCACTCAGACAACACCAATATCTAGTTTAACATTACCAAATAGCCAAATGCAAGTTTGCTTACACCTCTGCCTTGAGAATGTATCAGTGGAAAGATTTATGTTTTTGAGTCATCCATCCAACTATAAGTGTATCCAGAAAAGCTGGTTAGCATGATATATTAGAATGCAGTGGACTGCGGAGATTGACAAAGCAGTTGAAACCAAAGATGAAATACTGGTGACCAGTTACACTAAAGCCACCTAACTTTATTTTACAGCAGGTGCAGCTTAATCAAATGTCAGACTGACACCACTCACAACAATCTGAGCTTCAAATTATTTGAGTCACTTAAGCAAAACATTAGAGATCATTCATAACCAGTTTAATCTTACATTTTGCACCTACAATTGGCGCCACCTTGTGAATGATACAAACTTGTGTCGCAGCCCGAAATCACTAAAAAATCCATAAAACCCCCTATTTTGGCGTTCAAGGTCATTCAAGGTCACTGAATTCGGCGCCAATCGAGAGCCAGTGTACGACTTCCTATTAGTGATTAATGGTAACCTAGGCTTTATCTCACACCGTTACTGAGATACAGTGACTTATTGGCCAAAAATAGCAAATTTTGCCCACCCCCTCTCATTTAGCGCCCTCGTTCGGGGTGACCCCCTTCGAATTTATGGAAAAGCTTTATGGTTCCTGGAACTAGAGTCTTCCAGGCAACCGACGGTAAAGATTTCATAATCCTAGCTTGCACCGTTATTGACTGATCCACCCCTGAGTCAGACGGACAGACGGACAAACAGAATTGCGATGGATTAAGACACGCTGAAAGCAGTAGCTACTTTTGCGCGTAAAAACCAAGCAAAATCCACACACAAACGCATTATAGATATAAAGACCTTGCTACAATTTCAAATTTACAGAGTATGCTGCATTTCAACTGTTGCACGTGACGACAAACCTTGGCAAGATGGGGAACCTTGCGAACGAGCTCACTGACCGTAGCGACTCCAAAGTCATCGAGACACAGACATCCAGCGCAAGTCTTGGCGTACGCTTGGGCAAACTCTCGAACAAGCACCTGCTGTGATGGACAGCTGTGCAGCAGCCGGCAGACGTTGTCCTCCAGCAGCCTCATCAGTTCTTGCTCAGACAGACACAGAACTTTCTCACTGCCAACATCCAGCACCTGTGTCACAACATCACAGTCACTAAAGCAGAAGCAACCGGAGTTCTCACACTTCCACTGAAAAAAGTCCCGCCACCTGGCGAATACAGTGGAGTCTCTGTAATCCAGATCTCCATAGAAATCATCACTTCAAAAAACTTCATCAAAAACCATTCGTATCTTTTTGAGTTATCTTGCATACAAACGGACACATGGAAAAACATACAGTAGCCTTCTCATTGAAGATTATCATCACGACACAAACAAGTTTTTACAAAGAAGTTCGTACACTTCCAATGTTAATAGTTATAGCTCTTATGCAGCAATAACAAGATATCAATAATAAGAATAGAAATAATAATCACAGCACATTCAACAATCATCAATTTAAACTACAGTGAAATTTCTTCAAGTAACTGTATATATGAACAATTGCAAAAACTAACTACACGTTCAAAGTAACACAAAGTATTTCTACTAAAAGTAGACAATTCTGACAAATGCAATAACATTAGATGAAATTAGACATCAACACAAATAAAAACATGCTGGAATAAATACCTGAACAGCATGTGGAATGGCTTCAAACAGCTCGATCAGTTTAGCGAAGCCGTAAGATGCCACACGACACTGCCGGCCAAAGTGCCGATGAAAGGCAGGGATGAATTTGCTGAATGGCATTCTGTAATGAGGGCTGTGTCGCAGCAGATCGACAACATCACGAGCTAGGTGCTTCGTTCGAGCCACCTCCTCTGGCGTCTGATCTGTTTAATACAGATGAAATATTATTCTAAGCTCTACTAATACACCAGTGCTTTAGCATTTTGTAGCCTGTAAAAATGCATATTTATTCCTGCCATAAACGATTCGACAAAAAATATACAATACTGCATATCTATCGCTAATATTTGCAGTTGTCACATAATACAGCTGACAACTTTTTCAGTCACATCAAGTTAAACTTGGCACTCGAAAGATAAACATGTGAAACTGTTGCAGGAAGATTTTTACAGCACAGATGCCTTTCCTATCATTCAAGCAATAGAAACTACTTCACTAACGTACACCAGTTTACCAAATCAGTGATATGGATTTTTGACGAGCTGTCTTTCAATCTCGAGTTTTCTACAAAAGCCGAACAATGCTGCTATAAATTACGCCAAATTAAACAACAAGCAAATTCTCTGTTTATTGAAATTATCAAAATTATGGTGCTATGCATAAGTCTGCAATTTGCATGCTGCAGAATTCATCGGCACAATTCTTCACTCACTGCAGCGGCACAGACTATTGTCAGACATACTACAATAATTTACTACAACAGTCCATTTCGCATCTTACCATGATGGGGAAATGAGATAACGAGTTGATTACTGACGCCAGACACCTTCAACATAACACAGCATAACTGCCTCTAATAAAACTTATTATTATCATATAGGCTATTAAACCACATCAATTATAACAGCAATTTAATGCTCTGCAAAACTGAGGCTATACGGTGTCAGCCTGGGCTAAATAGCTGACCAGATAAAAATTATACATAACGTTTTCATTAGTCAAGTAATATCGCAGAAAGCACAACAGAAGTAATGTTGAAAATTTGCATGCTGGTTTGAGTTTGTCCAATAGCCAAAATCATACTGAAAAACTCCCATGATGAAGGAACCTTTTATTTTTACGCGCGATAGCAGAATGCTTCGTGCATCTTACCGGGCGTCTGTCTGTCTGTCCGTCCGTCCGTCTGTCCATCACACTACTGTATTGTGTCAAAATGCTGCAAGCTAGGATCACAAAATCTTCACTGTGAGCTGCCCCAAGAACTCTTTTATCATGACAAAATTTCGTGCACCTGGGTGAGAAGGTTCTTATAGGGGTACCCCCTGTAAAACGTTACTTTGCTGCTATTGGCTCTTATAGCGTGAAAACGGTTGCAGATAGGTACAGACTTGCTGCATATCATAACAAGCACCGTTGACAGGCATTTTAGATTTATCAACATCAATGACCATGAACGACCTTGAACCCCCAAAAAAGGTGTTTATACTGAATTTTCTGCAATTTCTGGCTGCAGCGCACATTTCAACAGTGAATTGTGATGAAATGGCTGGAGATAGACCAAGACAACCTGCTTATGAAATTTTCAGCATAAAGCATAGATTTTAGCAGTCTAAGTTCTAAAACCCTTAGTTCAAGGAGGCCTACGCACGTGGGTGTCAGAGATACACTTCCCCCCCCCCCCGTAAAAAGTGGTTATTATACTGCTAGTGGCTCATGTGGTGTTAAAAACGGTTGCAGATATGTACGGACATGCTGCTTATTATAACAAGCACTGGCAACGGGCTTTTTAGATTTATTAACATCGTTGACCTTGAACAACCTTGAACCCCATCAAAAAGAGGTTTCAGTGAATTTTTCACAATTTTTGGCTGCAGCGCACATTTGAAGAGTGAACTGCGATGAAATGGTTGGAGATAGACCAAGACAACCTGCATATGAATTTTTTGGCATTAAACACAGACTTTAGCAATTCAAGGGTCGAGACTTGAATTGCTAAAATCTGCGTACACGATTGCCCAGGTGGCAGGACCGCTGCTATCGCACTTCATGTGAGCTTTGCTCAAATTACTTTTACAACATAGTAAAATAACCACAACGACGCATTAATACTACTACTACTACCACAATTACACTGTGTCCCAAAAAAAACATCCCCGACATTTTGAACTGTATCTTGAAAACCAATTACCAAATTTTAATAGTTTTTGGCACAAATATTCCTGACACAACTTGCCATCAAATGACCATTCAGTTTTCCACCTCACCCAATGTATGCTTCTGCACTACCTAGGGAAAGCTGATCAACCGAAATATGCATT
>Ga0209671_1000787_pt1 | contig 23331 bp, 19 predicted proteins | sample WorMetHERISLAND2_2_FD_187401 | JGI IMG/M metagenome (GOLD analysis project Ga0209671, IMG submission 187401) | Marine gutless worms symbiont microbial communities from Max Planck institute for Marine Microbiology, Germany - Olavius geniculatus... | ecosystem: Host-associated > Annelida >... | reverse complement strand
GCAATCCATGTTTATAGTGAATTGAAATTCACAAAAAGTAATACTTAGTTATTTCATGAGTCCAGCTGACTCGAACAGCAAAGCGTATGAAAAAGGACTATCGTAGCTTTAATAAATTGCATCATCGGCGTTATTGGTGACAAAAATGAAATTCGTGTGCATCTCCAAACATGAAAAATACAGACTGGGATGCGAGACTGTAATGAGATTTGACATGTATGGAGGGTTGAAGAAAATCAGAAATGAACACTTTTGTCTGTTAGCAGTAGTGCAATTTGTTTGGCCGTTTACTGCAAACATTCCGTGCCAGCCGAGCTGTAAAAATGTGGCCGTAACTGTTCAAGGACCCAAAATCTAAAAAAATTGGCGAAATGACCCTCATGTATAATACTGAGTCTCGCTAAGTTGGTACATAAAGCAGAATACAAAGTGTGTGTCAAGTCATACCTTCAGCCACTGATCAACACACTTGGCGTGGAACTCGTGGGCACATGGCAGCACACGGACCAGCTGATGCGCATCAAAGTCATACATGCAGACCACACACAGAGTCTGTGCGTCGCCCTCCGAGTGCTCATTGAAGCTGTACGACAGCAGCTGGTCAATGTCACACTGCGCCAGTCCGTGCGGCGTGTCCCCGAGACTCTCGGCAAGGTTCAGCAAAGCCTGCCAACAGTCACCAATAACCATCTCACAGTCTGCAAACCCTATCATGCATACAACAGTACTGGCAGCAAGGCGTGGAGTTAATACATTGTCTTCTATTAGTCAAGTTAACTACGCTGGGCCAAGTTAGTATCAGGCAAGTAAACCATCCCAGTATATAACCAGTAACTTGAGTAGATTTTTGAGCTACTTTCTACTTTTCATTACAAAAAGTAGAAAAACACACTGTTAAGTTTTTAAAGATAGACTACCTTCTACTTGAGTAAAAAAATTTCTACTTCTACTTAAGTGGTTTTATGTTGGGCTACTTTTTCTTAAGTAGACTTTGGAGGTCACTACTTCTACTCAAGCAAAGTTTTTGACTACTTTATCCAACACCGCCAATGACCCACATGAGTGACATGGTTAGAGCATGAAAGTATTAAATAAAAAACAATATCGTTCTTGTCGCACCGTCCACAGACAATTATCACAGTCAGTTTTTCATTACTGGGTCTATTTTCCACAGGCTGATCCAAGTTATGAGGGTGCCAAGAAAACTCTTTGGGGGCTGCTGCAGTAAATTTGCTGTTTTCCTTTCAGGATGTTTTCAAATAGTGTAAATATTTTATTAAAACACAACTCGAGTACCTCGTAATTTTCAACTTCTGGTGCATTGGAATTTACGTCACGAACAGCACCGGCTGACGGTGGTGGATTGCCAAGCATAGCCCTGCAACGTACAAGTATTTATCATCAGTCACAGTCAACGAAGTAGTTGCACACAATAATCATTTGTACCGGCAAGGACAGAATAAACAATAAGCAGTTATCACTACACAAGCAAAGGAACAAAGCCTGGTCAGCAGACAAACTGGGAGGTAATTCATTAGCAAAAACAGCAAATCTGTGTCACAGGAACTGCATCGATTAAACCTGCACACTCATGGCCATCATGCCTCGGTCATTACTCATGACTCAAGAGCTACATTACGTGTCTCTGCAGATGTTATCCTGTGCCACCAACAAATGCTGAGAATACTATTCATGCAGTGGATATGGCAGGCTTCAAGTATCTTGATACGTCGACCATACCACGCAGTGCAAATACCAATACAAGCAGATATTCCACACACAGACATCATCACCATCAGCGACTTCTATCCCTATACCTCGTGGGTGCAGCTTGCACCCAGTGAAAAATAAGAAAGAAAGTGTTGATAAGGTTGTAGATCAAAAATTCCCCCTATTTTTCACTGGGCAAAGTAAGTTAAGTACCTTTAACAAAACTTCCCCCCTATTTTTACTTCCCTCTATTTTCCATTTTCCCTCTAGCAAAATTTTCCCTCTATTATTCAACCTACACCATTAACAAAACTTTCTCCCTAAAGGGGGAAGAAGCCCAAAATAGAGAGGAAAACTTGAATCAGAAATTGAGGGGACATGAGCCCAAAAATGGGGGGGAAGATGCGCCCGATTTCTATTCCAGATATGGGAAGATAGAAGCCACTGATTACCATTCACCATCATAACTATCACCATTATGACCAATACTGCAATTCTAACTATTACAACATATCTGATAGTATAGGTAAAACGTAAACATCACGTAGTCAACAGCGCTCTTTCAGCTCTCTGTGACGGTAGGGTGGTGCTCATCTCCATTTCCATTGCCCTGAGCCAGAAGTGACTGCAAACAAAGCTCAGTTATATGGGCGGAAGGCCAGTCCTCTCCCATATACCGCCATTATGTTCCTGACATTGAAGCCAGTACCAATTTGTACTGCTTAGCGAGAGAGGCACGTGTGTGTAAACAACTTGCCAAAGATCGTTGCCTGGCTGTGCACTAAGCTGGAATCGAAACGGGGACCTCCGTGTCACCAGTTCAACACGCTTACTGCTACACCACCAAGCCACACATCTGACAGTATATGCTGACATAAATGCAAAGACCTCATTCTTAAAAGTTAACAATGTCAATCAGCACTCACTATACAACAGTCTGATTATCACAGAAATAATACGCAACAACCATTTCCCATGAAAATCTGGGTTATCTGGTTGTCTTTCGACTTTCTGACACATTTAATTATGACTCAAATGAATGCACTCACAAGAACTGGAGAAAGAACTCTGGATATGGCACAGGAGGAGTAGCAGGCGATGCCCTGCGTCTCGATCGACTTCCACAGCTACGACCCTGACTGGCACGAGAACTCTGAAACAAAAGCATGTCACACAAACACACACATGTCATACATACACACAGAGTTACTGCAACATCACAGGCAAATGAGCAACTAACAAACAGTACATTAACACTGCCAAACTGTGTACTGATAAACGGTTTTGCTTCCCAGAGCAGCGTGAACTGCTATCACATTTTTCATTTGATATTTCACTCTCAGTGTGTATAAAAAATGCCTGCCAAGTGAATATGGCGCATCCATATTCCACAATCACCAATCAGTATCCGGAAACATCAAACCAATTCAGAAAGCACAGCATATTTGTGAAGCAGACACAAATATCACACATATCAGCACATATTCAAAGGTGACGCTAAGCTGTGCTAGCAGTTCTCAGCAATTGTCTTCACTACTACACAAGCTACAAGCACCATTATACATAGTGTCCTAGGGATAACATCTGTGCAAGCCACTCACCGTTGATGTATCTTGTGATGTCTGCCTGTGTGCTGACGTGCCTCGCAGAGTGTCTCCCGTTCCCGGCAAAACACTCGCTGTGCTGTGCTGACCAAAATGCAGCGGTAACATCATGCCTGGAGCTGGACAGCAGTAGGCCGAACTCCACAATCCGGTAGCTGCATTGGCCTACAAGACAAATAAACAAGACAGCTTGCATCTTAACTTCTACATAATACTAGAATTTTTCATCCATAATTCAAAAAGCTATTTTTTATGTTCTTCTATTCATGATAGTGTGGAAAACATATAGTGACAGATAAAACAGATAACAAATAAAATTCGCATTCAAGACGAAATCCTCTCATAGCTCCTCACATTCGGAACACATATAGAAACTGTACTTTCCAACAGAAATTACATGCAAACAACTTCAGCTGCAACTGCTCTTTTGTGCTTTTTGTATTTAATCTTACATCACATCATTTTCAATTTCAGTTCATGTAGACTGTATGGTGTGGTGCTAGTGCATTGTGTACCTGTTTTAGCGGGTGCAGTGCTGCAGCACTCATGTCATGTGAATGCCCCGCAAAGTCTGAAACCTCGGCTGCAGGACGTGGTCGATCACGTGACCATGCAACGTGGGAGAGCGAGAAGCGCACACCTGGTTCTTTGTCAACACATCCTTGTCGCTGGTGTGCGGAGGGCTCTGCCACGTGACTAGCTGATGCACATTCCTGGCGTGCATGAACAACGATGCTGGAGGTGGTTTTTGGTGAGCCTGCCAAACCTCGAGCTGCAGCTGATGCAGCAGCTTCTGCAGCAGCCACATTTGCAGCAAAGCCATGGTAAGCAGCAGCATTCTCACATGGCACGCAAGAACATGGAATAAGCCAGGACTGTGGTCGAGCCATGTCCGACTGGGGATCAAACTGTCGAGAGGCTGGCAGCTGGTGGTGTGCTGACGCTAGGTCTGATATTAGGGCAGGATGTCGACCAATGCTCAGTGGTAATGCTGATGCACGAGGCGCAACCTAAAACAAAGCAGACACAGATTTCTGAACTAACAAACTGAAGCTGCTGCAGCTGCTGCTAACCTACTACTTTACTACTACTGTCATCTAATATATACAGTAACCTCACTGACACAGAAAATGACAGAAGATGATATTCAGTGAAGCGACTGTCTTAACTACCATACTCACTAATGAGACTAACAACACACACACTAAATTCTTACTAATTCTTTATACAAATCAGACAATTAAGACTGCCAGTTGCCTAACTTGCCAATTTTAACACAGCTAGTCAAAACTGAACTTGATAAGAACAACTGGAGCAAGAATTTAACGCCTTTCCATCGTCAAAGCACAAGCAATGCAGTTTTAAGCTGTCAGTTGCTTCCACAATGCCGCAATACAATTGACGACAACCACCACTACCACTATAACAACAATGACTTACTATTACTACTACTACAGTATAATGTAAGACTGACCAGTAGATGGATGAAGACGATAGGTAGTTAGATTAAATATCACACTATTGCTATGACTACAACCACTATAACAAGTGACAGATTCAAGAGAACAGAGTGGGGACAGCCACTCCCCCAATTAACTGGATGCATCTTAAAACAAATGAACAGTTTGCACAAAAATGCATTATTTTTGCGTAAAATTGAAAAAAAATTTCTCCCCACATTCTACCCCCTATCCTCCCCTCCCTATTCCAAAATTCTGGATCTGTCACTGACTATGACTACAACTGTGACTGCTGCTGCTGCTGCTGCTATCAAAATATCAGACCGACCAGCAGTTGGATGAAGCTGACAGACAGTTCCAGTGATGTGACACTACTGCTACAATGACTACTACTATTACTACAATGATATAGGACTGACCAGTGGTTGGGCAGAGTGGACGGCCTGTGGTAGTGGCTGTGACACCTGCTGTTGATGTCGGCGTGAGGATGACGGGCCGGCTGCCGAGCGACGTGAACCGTGCTGAGATGTCTGCGCCATGCCAGGACATGGCGCCACATTCAGCGTCTGACGCCGAGTCATTGGACTGACAACAAACAATCACAAATGCCACATGCAATAAATGGGAACCCATCGCAAAGCCACGAAGCATCACCTGCCATATGCGATCACATATCGTTACCTTTCACCCAACACAGGCGAACGTGCCCTACCTTAACCCCAGACACATAGGCCAGTACTCTATTAACCTACCCTCGAGGGATGGAAGGCTAAGTTGACCTTGGTGTTGGTTACATACCAAGATGGTTTACCTACCCACAAACAGTCAAATGTTATAAAGTCTACACTCTACACTACAAATATCCACACACATTCTCTGCAACTGTTTATCCTCATAAGCCATGTGTGAGTGAGTGACTTGAGTAGGGTTTAACATCCAACCCGACACAGTATACTGTCATTTCGGGGATGGCACATAGAAATGGAACAGTAAGTTTAACCTTTACAAAAACACAAAAACTAAAAAAACAAGCTAAACCTAGAATTGTAAAAACTCCATTATATGCATGCATATGTAATACATAATGGTAGTTCTAGTAATCTTCCTTGTTATACTACAGTCAGTCATCAATCTCATAATGCTGTCTATTGGAGGATAGGGATCACATGTGACTGAGTACACCAACACTCTCCCAATGCATCATTCACAGATAACCAACAGATCTTATCAGTACCAATACAGCATAAGAGAACGTTGTTAGATGTGTCACTTACTCAACCAAAACATACAGTTTAACAAAAGTTCGATTATAAGTACAGCCAAAAGCTGTACAATGAGTATAGATACTGTTGCAACAGGTATTATGTGTGACATCAAATCATATATCAGTACATACATCTATAATTTCTCCAGCAAACCAGACAAAGTCAAATCTGCATCAAAATCTGTGCAACAGGAGCTGGGATTCATTGACGTAAGGTAATGCTGTGAGTAACCTGCGTATAACTGATCCTCTGCGGTTTCTTGCTGAAGTATCTGAACTCACAGATGCCCAGTGCATAGCAAGTGACGGTGGACAGCGTGTGATGTGCGGTGTACCGTCATCAACACTGTCATATTTTGCCACCTGACTTGGAATTTCACTCACATCCGAAGCCATGCGACGCCTCTTTCTGCCAGGGCTGTTCGACTACACACAAAACTCCACTACTAAACTAACTGCAACAATTCTTGACAAAAATATGATTTCTAAAGCAGATCACCACCGGTACATTTAATTTTCTGCTTTGCATTTTGGCTACTGCAAGCAAGCAAGCAAGCAAATAACAGTAGCAGTACCTGGTTCTTTTTTCAACTAAACCCAAGAACATCTTATTGAACATTTTTGAAAGAAATACAAAATTAAACTGCATCTAACCAAAAATTTTAACAAATGTGTTAAGTTATCACCTTAAGTAATGTTGCATCAGTGGTAAGATTGGAGTAGAGCTGAGGCGAGTATGAATGCACGTTCTGAATACTGGCGAAGGCATCTACAACCAGTGTGACGCAAACTGCAATTTCACAGAGTACATCATTAAACTACTTGCATATACTAGGGCTCGAACGATACTAGCATTGGGATATTGGGTAATGTCCAATATTCACTAATACTGGGTTGTATCAGCTCTGTGAGATATTTTTCTTGGCTGTGGTACCCAATACCGGTGCTGCTCACCAAGTTCTAAGTTCTGAGCAGTAATCAGACAGCAGGCGGCGCCACATTATGTGTGCTAATCATTGGCCAACGACCACACATGTAATTGTTGTCTCAGAGGTCAAACAGAGGGCACTGTGCCCATTAAAAAACAAGCACACAACCGTAACAGGAAGAGTAGGAACTGAGGAGCAGAGAAGTGCATGCTATAGACTATTCGGCATGCAGCATGACAGCAATGGCAAATAACCATGATAATCCCTTCTCCTGCTGAAGCCGCAGGTGGGCTGAAAGTGGCCAACTATTACACACAGACTGCAGGTGTGTGAACATGAAAGCCATCAGCGATCTGTCCACTGCAGACAGTGGAGCGGCAGGAGTGGCACATCATCATGAATCCAGAGTTTAATTGCTGGTGTCAGGTTACATAATGCAACAGAGCATGACAGGGCACACTTACACTGAGCTGTTGATAGAATGTTGTTGATTCAATTTCAACACATGGACATGATGTGTCCACCTAGTGTATAGCAGACCTGTCTTGGCTAAACATGGAAATCAAGGCAAGGCTATATGCTACCAACTGCAAAAAGTTCCATTTGAAGTTAACATCTCCCCCGGGCGTAACAGTGTAAGTAGGCTAATGCTGTAATTGCATTGCAGACACACACCGATTGCAGATACATGCCCGTTCCACAGTCGCCGACAACACAGTGCTACTGCGCTGCCTGGCTGATCAAATGTGACTGTCGTCACTGTGACTGTACAGTGTGTACATTACAACAGCATAGGGTGAAAGGTAATGGACAGAGTCTAGGGACATTGCATGGTGGAACTGCAGAGAGTGCAGGAGCTGCAGAACAAAGCAAAGAGATCGCTAAGATTGATTACATTAACACAGTTCACACAATGCACTTCACTTACCATGTGTAGCCTTGGCAGCGCAGCACATGGCGGGAGGCCGACTGATATCGGTATTGGTACTGGGTATTGGTATCGGTACTTGGTATTTGTATTGGCAAAACCCAATAATACTGAGCATTGTGTAGCTTTTTTGATATAGTTCTAACCCTAACACATACTTTTGTAACCAGCTCAGAACATTTACAAAATACTCTTTGTCTGACTTAACACACTTCAAGCAAGTCTAATAACCTTCACACAGAAGATGTCTGCATATATTCCTTACCATATAAACTGCTTTGCCGCCTTGTCGACTCACGAAGATCGTAGCACGGTGACATAACTTGGATGTCAGACGAGGATGGGCTCAGATTCGGGCTGAGGTTCAGAAGTGGAGGACTGTGTGTGTTGAAGAAGTGCAACGACGAAGCATCGCTGCGAACACTTGCAGGGGACGTTGATACTGGTCGGCGATACTGTACGTTGCTGTTGCTGTCCTGCTGAATGAGCTCACCGTGTCCACTGCTACTGTGTGCATAGGTCGTGCTCAGTTCAGGAGCACAGTAGACTGCATAGCTGCTTGTCTGAGGCACTGACAGTGACAGGGGCCTTGGGGACAACACTTGCACCTGCCCCGGCACCGGAATATCTTTGTATGGTGGCAAAGACACCGGCATTTCTGATCTAGCACAACAATAATACAACAGATAATTCATCAGCATTTCCTAACCACAAGCCCAAATTCTAATGTGTCATGTAAGCATATTCATGCAAATCGGAACTCAGATTTCACTGAAGACACAAAAATAGTGCAAACAGTCAATCACTGGATGCACGGCAAAAACAGTCATGCATTTGGGGTCATCCATAACTGATGTCACACAATTTTAGAAAAAAGATAACCTCCCCCCACCCTTCGTCACATTTTGTCACACTGCTCTAGGCCCCCAAATATGACATCACAAACTTCTACTCCCCCACTCCCCTCTTGCAGTCTGTAGGGTAGCCTTCAGATCTATATGAGGTTTAAACACAACGCGCATTTTTTGTATGATTTGACACATTGCAACAGTAGGCAATGCATAGTATATCAAAGTGCTGATATGTAGAAATGATTTCCTGTAGACTAGCACTATCATCCACGACTCTCTGATCAAGCCTTGCTGCAGATGTGACATGCATATACGCATCGTCACAATATCGTAAACCCCCTTGCCCCTTAGCGCGTGACGTCATTTATGGATGACCTCTATATCAAAATATCACAACAACAACTGACAACTTACTGCATTTATTGTGGTCCTTAGCTTAACTAAATGTACACACTACTATTTTGTAACTATGAAAAAATTCATACATAAATACTGTGGAACCATTAATCACATTAAGTCTAACAGACTTTCAGAATGCTAAAGAAATGTAATGCGTGGGAAAGGTGTACTTTGCGGAATGCGGAATTTTAAAAAGGTGTATTCTGTGGAATTCAAATTGTGGAAAATGCTCAAGATTGTTGTTGAGCTATGTCAGTTGAATAGGTTACAATCCTACAGAGTGCTTGACCACCGGAGGAGATAGTATGCTAATTTTTATCATTGTTTTGGTAGGCCTACGTTACCTTGATGCTAATAAGTGATCCGCATTGTATTTCTTACATACTCATTTTATCTGTCTTCCTAATGCAAGTATTTCTTATAAAGTTGATAGTTATCGCAGCGGCAACCGTTTTGTAAGTAGACCTATTTGAGCTGAGTTCTTTAGCTGTCTTTGATTGTGCCTTAACGGTAGCCTGTCAGGTAAAATATTGCAGTAGGCCCTGCCCTACTTAATGACCTGAGCAAGCAACTCAGTCTTTGCGCATTACCTAATCCGACAACTTGGCACTCACAACGGCGGTGACCTTTTTCTCAATAGGCTTATTTGAGCTGATTTCTGTAGCCGTCTGTGATAGTGCCTTCATGGCAGTCAGTCGGTCAGATGAAACAACACAGTAGGCTACCTAATCACCTGAGCAAGCGACTCAATCTTTGCACCACATCAGGAATCGTTTGTGGATTAGGCCTAGGCTACTTAAGTTGACATTGCATTCTTGTGTGATATGCCGGCTTACGCTCATGAGTTAACGGACTTCAAGGCATTTCAAAAGTTAAGTTGAAGATGCCAATACATGATTAGTGATTACTTTGCCAATTGTGTGACTGCGCCGTTTGTGGTGTGCCAATGTCTATTCGAGACTTGAATGTAAGCCTAAGCTTATGCGAAGTTCATCATTTCATTTTATTTAAATTTTGCGGATTGCAGAATGCAGAATACGGAATGCAGAAAAACCCTAAGGTGTAATTTGTGGAACATTCCGCAGGTGCAATTTAGCAAAATACACCTTTTCGAAATTCCGCATTCCACAAAGTACACCTTCCCTAATGTGTGCATTCTGCATGTGATGTGTAATACTAACCCTAATTCTCCAAGAACAATTATAACACCAATCGTACTGGATTTTAGTTATTTTAATTGCAACTGAATACGACTACAAGCACTAAACCTAACCCTGTTCCTAACCCTAACCTTAAAACTAACCCTAATTCTACACCTAAGTCTGAAGATCTAAACATGGTTGTTCTTGGTTTTTAGATGCCTGCATGTGTGATGTTGAATAATGTTTGATTACTTAATACATTAATTTTGTACGAAGTTCGTGTTGAAGTTGTTAAAAAGTCTGTCTTACTGTTCCAGAAAGTTAGTGTGTCCTGAACTCAAACGAAACCTCTGACGACAAATATTCATGAAATGTGCAATAAGGTATGCTTACTGCAAGATTTACGAGTAAGTGATCATGTGATTTCGCCGCGAAATCAAGTTCAAATGACAGACGACGGCTTATTCAGCAATCACTGTGATCAATATCAGGCTCAGGAAGCGAAACAAGATTCGCAACGCTGGACTTAATTGCAAAAAAATAGGTATTACACTACGGGACATTCGCAGAAGCAACAACTTATTTCGTATAAAGACTTCACTTCATGTACGCTTTATATTCGCATTAATAACTTATTCTGTCATATCAACACATTCATCAACCATTCGCAGAAGTATTGACGTCGTTGTTACGTGGGCCCATATCTAGTTCATAGGCTACTGCGCAAACCAGCAAAGATAATTTTGGTCCTAAATAGCAGATCGATTAATCAAGCAAAACATATTACACGACGTACTAATTATACGCGTCTTTTAACTTAAAACAAGTGACTTCGCAGCTTATATCACCAAAAGGACTCAACATACCCCTACATAAACTAGGCTGCCTCTCGACCACAGAAATTTCAATCCGTTGTGCGAACCACTCGACATCTGTGTTATTGAGTACCAGCCTGGCAACCATAAATATAGCAGTAAGTAAACAAGGTCAGTGTAACCAGAGTCAGACCACAGACGGCCTTGAATCTGGTAGCGTCGGCGTGTTTCCACGTGTACAAAGCAACAGAAATGAACCGAAGCAGTGGCGTATTTAAGGGGGGAGGACGGTGCGATGCCCCTCCCCCTTTTACCCGACCATGAAATTTTTTTTACAGGCGCCTTTATATCAAAAGGTGCGTTTTTGCCATTTTCCAGCAAGAACTGCAAACCTCAACAATGTTTGATGGTTTTTACGCGCGAAAGCAGCTACTGCTTTCAGCGCGTCTTAGCCATCGCAATTCTGTCTGTCCGTCCGTCCGTCCGTTACCCGGGTGGATCAGTCAAAAACGGTGCAAGCTAGGATCACCAAATCTTCACCATCGGCTGCATGGAAGACTCTAGTTTCAGGAATTGTAAAGCTTTTCAGAAATTCGAAGGAGGTCACCCCGAACGAGGGCCCTAAATGAGAGGGGGGTGGTCAAAATTTGCGACTTTTGGCCAATAACTCGCTGTATCTCAGGAACCGTGCGAGATAAGGCCTAGGTTACTATAAATCACTAATAGAAAATCGTATACACTGGCTTTCGATTGGCGCCGAATTCAATGACCTTGAATGACCTTGAACGCCAAAATAGGAGGGTTTATGAATTTTTTGCCGATGGGGCAGCGACACAAGGCTATATCATTCACAAGGTGGCGCCACGGAACTGGCATTGGTGGCGTGGCATAGTTGGTAACGCGTTTCAGCTGAAACGATCGAAGTTATTCGATCTATGCCGGGCCCGGCTAGTACTGCGATGGGTGACTGCCTGCGGGCAGGTAAACCATCTCGGTGCGAAGCTTGCCAGCTGGTCGACTCAGCCTTCTACCCTCCATGATTTCAGAAACCGTAAAGCTTTTTCATAAATTCAAAGGGGGTCACCCCGAACTAGGGCCCTAAATGAGAGGGGGTGGTCAAAATTTGCGATTTTTGGCCAATAAGTCGCTGTATCTCAGTAACGGTGCGAGATAGCGCCTAGGTTACTATTAATCACTAGTAGGAAGTCGTACACTGGCTCTCGATTGGCGTTTAATTCAATGACCTTGAATGACCTTGAACGCCAAAATAAGGGGTTTTATGTATTTTTTGGCGATTTCGGGCTGCGAGACACATTGCGAGAGCGAATTGCGCCGAAACCAAGTGAGATAGACATGGACTAGCTGCGTATGAAATTTTAAGCATTGAACGTAGATTTCAACGGTTCAAGTCTCGATTTTCTAGGTTCAAGGAAACCTGCGCACGAGAGCATCAAAGAGCGGTACCCCCGTAAAAGTCGCGACGAAATGGCTGGAGATAGACTGACAGTTTACGAACAGCAATTGCTATAGGCTTTCGCGCGTCCCGTGAGCATTAGCTCAAATTTCTTGTTTTTCATACCGATACAATATGCGATTAAAATCACCATGTGAGAATGCGGAGAAGATATGACGCGCCCACGTCACCGAGCTTTTGAAAACCAGCTGCAAGCCGTATAGTCTACGTCAGCTACTTTTGTTGCATATTTTTTTGCGTTCATAACGTTTTTTTGCGTTTGTTTGTTACGTAGTAAACAGTAAACGAACTTTCCTGAGTGCGTTGCGTACTTGCGTACGTTTAGTGCGTTGCATTAGATGGATACTCCGCTTTTGTGACAAAAATTATTCAATCCGCACACCTCTATTTTTCAATCACCGTTCACCGGTAGCCATCTTTTTGTGGGTTATTCGCCGATTTGTTTACTTGAGAATGTTTTGATATGAAACAATCCATAAACATCGGCTTTTGCTGAAGTGGTATTAGCCGGAGTAATGGAGAATCAGTACGGGATTACTGTCGCCAATAAGTACGCTTTGTTTTTAAACGAAGACGAAGATCCGTTGGAAATTCTAAAGGTCCAAGAGGCGACGAAGACGACCAAGAAGAGCGAGAAGTCGAAGAAAAATGTCAGTAATGAGAATGAGGTTAAGTCAACGTTCAACAAACAAAGTGCCGCTGCTTCGGGGTCGTTGCAGAAGAAGTCGGAGAAGATTGATAATTTCTCTGCGCCGACTCAGTCTGATGGTACGTGAGTACGATGGGAAGATGTACTTTGCAGAATGCGGAATTTTCGAAAGGTGTATTTTGCGGAATGAAAATTTGCGGAAAATGATGCTGTCGTTGTTAAGTTTTGTCATAGTATGTGGCCACCGGCTTAAGATACTAAGCTAATTTATAGCATTGTTTTGGTAGGCCTACATTACGTTGATTTAGTATTAGGCCTTCGCTAACTATGTTACCCGCCGCAGCCAGTCAGTGAGCTCTCTGCTCGTCTGGCAGCCTTCGATTTTATAAATACATTGATGATGATGATGTATGCTAGTGCTGCAAATTGTCATTGCACTTGAATGTCTACACATTCAGGGTTGCATCTATATAATAACTAAGTGATACCATCGCCAATAACTCCAAAACGGCACGACGTGCAGTGACGAAATTTTGCATGTAAACCCGTGTCATATGAGGCCTGAACATGGGCTAGGTGAGATGTCGCTAAGGGTTCATCCCGTTGAGAAAATTTCACTTTTTCTAAAGCCCCACCTTCTAGGCCGGCTGCGCTTCAGGCTTGCCTGCACTGCAGCGCTGTGTAGCAGGGCAGCTGAGGCTAGCCTGCGATCCAGGCTAGTGTATAATCATCTGACAGTGCCGGGTAGTTTTTTTTATTTATTTAGCCTGCATCTGAATCATACATACATGCAACAGCTGTAGGCCTATTGTGTCCATTGTGTTCATTCTTGGCAGATGTTTATACTCTCTCGGCACTGATGTTCTAGTTGCAAAATGTGATGCTGTGTTTGATTCAGAAAAGCCTCGTGGAAAAGACAAAGAATCTGATTCTGTAAAGCAGACAAAAGACAGATCTAAACGTCTCACAGACAAATCAAATGTTGAACAACAGAAGCAAAAGACTACTGATGGAAGGTACTTCTGTTGAAAATGATGTTGCTTATATATACTTGCACAATGCACGTTATGATGTTGAGTTATTACCTTAAAATTAGAATCTGTTGTAAATCTGCAGCCTTCATAATGTAACAATTTTGCATTTTTTCATTTTTTTGCTGTGGTTGTTTTCTTTTGCAGTAGTAATTTGTATTATAATTGCATGTGTGTCTGCAATTTTTGCGCAAACTGAGATACAGTAACATAGTGATGAATGGTGAATTTCTACTCGTGTTGCTTACTGTGATAAAACATTAAAATGTGTGATATTTTGATTTTGCAGATGATATTTAAAATGTCATGTTGCTTTAAATTGAAATCATTGATAAAGTGAAGATATTTACTGTCTGTATTTGGTGTTTTTTGTGACAGCTCAAATTCAAGGAATGAGCGACCTCGTCGCGATCGGCAGGACAGAGGTGGTTTTGGTGGTGGTAGAACAGAGAGGTGGCCAGATCGACAAGATGACACACAGCTAGACAACAGGCCAGCTGCTGAGCACACAGACCAGGTGATATTTGACAGACCGGTGCGTGATGGCTTCAGTAACCGTCCACCTCGGTATGAGCGTGCAGGCTTTCGTGGAAGGCCGCGTGGATCCAGCCGTGGAGGAGGATTTGCAGATCGATCGGTAGGAACAGGTTTTGATGAACAACCAGCGGAGCGAAACTTCTACGGTGGTGATCGGGATCGACCACCACGACGAGGTGGTTATCGAGGTCGGCGTGGCGATCGCGCTGGCTTCGGAGAGCGGCCTGAGAGAACAGATTTGGACGATGGTGAAGGCCAGGAGCAAGGTGCTTTTGACGAGCGACCTGGCAGGGAGATGTCCAGTCAGCAGAGAGATCGAGGTGGTTTTGGTGAATGGAAAGAACGGCAGGGATTCGATGAGAACGTGGAACGGTCGGGATTTGAGGAGAGACCAGGTGGACGGGAATTTGTACGTCGTGGTCGCGGTGGTGGTCGTGGATTTGGTCGAGGCAGAGGAAGCTTTGACAGACCTGGCAAGAGAGACTATGATCGACATACTGAAGGGTATGTTTGTTTTAATTTTTACGCGCGAGAGCTAGCATAGCTATAGCACGTATTAGCTATGGTAATTCTGTCCTGGTGTCTGTCTTGGTGTCTGTCATGTCCCGGTACCATTCCAGTACCATGTGAGATAGCGACTTCTGGTTTTCACCATATGATAGCTTAGAGTTTCTAGTATTTTGTGACAAAATTTCATGCTGCTGGGTGAAGGGGGTCCCCATGAACTAGGGGGACAGAAGGGGTACCCCCTTAAAAAGCGTTATTCTACCATCGTTGGCTCGTCAAACGTAAGAGGTAATTTGAGCAAAGCTCATGTGACGCGCAATAGCAGCGATCCTGCCACCTCGGCAATCAGTGTAGGCCTACAGCAATAAAATATTAAAGCATCTTGAAAGACTGCTTAAATTTGAGGCCACCGTATGGAAGACTGCTTGAATTTAAGAGATCAAAACTTGGATTCTTCAAAATGTACGTTCTATTCTAAAAATGTCATATGCAGGTTGTCTAGGTCCATCTCCAGCCATTTTGGCGCAATTCATTTACTCTTAAAATGTGTGTCGCAGCCGGAAATCGCAAAAAAAATCACTAAGAAAACCCCTATCTTGGGGGCTCAAGGTCATTCAAGGTCATTGATGTTTGCACTTGGACTGCTAAAATCTATGTTTAATGCTGAAAATTTCGTACGCAGGTTGTCTTGGTCTATCTCTAGCCATTTCGGTGCAATTCACTCCTAAAATATGTGTCGCAGCTGGAAATCAGAAAAAAAATTCACTAAAAACCCCTATTTTGGCCGTTCAGGGTCATTCAGGGTCATCGATGTTGAAACCAATAAAAAGCATGTCACTATTGCTTGTTATGATAAGCAGCATGTCTGTGCCTATCTGCAACCGTTTTCACGCTACACGAGATAATTGCGGTAAAATAACCACCTTTTAGGATGGTAGCCGTCTTTGACGCTTGCCTGCGCTGGCCTCTTTAGACTGCTAAAATCTACGTTTAATGCAGAAAATTTCATATGCAGGTTGTCTTGGTCTATCTCCAGTCATTTCGTCACAATTCAGCATTGAAACATGCGCTGCATCCAAAAATTGCGAAAAATTCACTAAAACCCCTTTTTGAGGGTTTAAGGTCGTTCGTTGATAAATCTAAAAAGCCTGTCACCAGTCTTGTCTGTACCTATCTGCAACCATTTTTACACTATACGAGCCAATAATGGCAAAGTAACGTCTTTAAGGGGGTACCTCTCTTTGATGCTCTTGTTTGAGGGGGACCCCGCACCCAGGTTCACGAAATTTTGTCACGAAAAACTAGAGACCTTGATGCAGCCCACAGTGAAGATTCGTGATTCTAGGTGTCAACGTTTTGATACAGTGCCAGGGTGTGACGGACAGATGCCCAGGCCACAGCTAAGCCGTGCGAAGCATTCTGCTATCACGCGTAAAAATGGTTGCAGATAGGCACAGACATGCTGCTTATCATAACAAGCACTGGCGACGTACTTTTTAGAAATGTCAACATCGATGACCTTGAACCCCCAAAATAGGGGTTTTAGTGATTTTTTGCGATTTCGGGCTGCAACACGCATTTCAAGAGTGAATTGCGCTGAAATGGTGGGAGATAGACCGAGACAAAGTGCATATGAAATTTTCAGCATTGAATGCAGATTTTAGCAATTCAAGTCTGGACCCTCTAGGTTCAAGGAGGCCTGCACACACGCATGTCAAACCTCTTAAAAGTGGTTATTTATTCGCTGCTTGCTTGTCTAATGTGAAAATGGTTGCAAATAGGCACAGACATGCTGCTTAAAAAATATAACAAGCACTGGTGATGAGCTTCTTAAGATTGTCAACATTTATGACCTTGATTGACCTTGAACCCTAAAAATAGGGGTTTCTAGTGATTTTTAGCAATTTTTGGGCTGCAAAAGAGTGAACTGCGACGAAGTGGATGGAGTTAGACTAAGATTACCTCCGAACAGAAACTGCTATAGGCTCTCACGCATCTCATGATGAGCATTAGCTCAGACTTCTTGTTAGCTTGTGCTATACATTATTCTCATTGTTGTCTAATGTACAGTTTATATACTTGTTACTTATTTTATTAATTATACATAATTATACATTCTGTTTTTGTAGTAGACAGTATTTATGTGCAGTGATTGCAATCCCAGGATTGAATTCTCCATCCCAGGATCCGGGATTGAGAAATTTGTAATCCCAGGATCCCGTTTTGGGATTAGGCTTACAGATTGGTCATTATTTTGGTATCTCCAAATGAGTTATTTCATGCATAGGATGTAGTATAGACCCCTACGGAAAATATATCCGAACTGTAGAGTGACATTGACTGTCAAAATACAGTGCACAGCATGGAGTATAGCGTGTACACATAAAACATTTTATTCATGAGATGGCTAAAGAAATATTTTTATTATTTAACACACGTAAATATACAATTTTAACTGATTTTTTGTGATCCCGAAATCCCGGGATTAAGATGCCACCAATCCCGGGATTCCTGATTGGCAAAAAAGGTTGGGCCTTATGTATGTGTGTAACTGTTTATGTACTATGTGACTGTGTATATCTGTTTTTGAAGTATTTGTTATTGGTGTTTATCATAATTCTACACACTGCACAGGGTTAACCCTAACCCTGTGACGTTTAATTGTCATATCCTTTGAAAGTTACACATTTGCAGTCTTGCTTGTTTTTAATCTTGTTTTAACTGGCACATGTTGCAAACCTAATTTTTACGTGAGAACACATCACTCAGCTGTGAAATATGTGACAGTATCTGTCTGCTGCTATTTTTTTTAATGATAATAGCATTTTGCATTGATCTGGCCCATTGTGGCTTCACAGTAATGTTATGCAATCTGTGGCTGAAATAAGTTGTACACTACTGTGTGCAGTCATTGTAGAGATATGGTGATATCATTATTTTGTTTGTTGTGTACTGTTAGTGGAATGAGGCCACCAGACAAACGTGATGGTGCTGGTTCTCACAACTGGGGAACTGTGGTCGATGATATGGAGTAGGTTGAATGGCTTTTTTACAAAGTTTTCTTTATGTGTAATTGAGTACTGTGTCCATGGCTTTGCTAGTGGTTACATTGTGTCTCAAAAAAACTTCCCACTTTGATATTGTGCTTGTATTCGCCAAATACAGACGACTTTTCAAAATTCTTTAGATACAGTTGGATATTTAATAATTACCTTATTGCAAATTGTTTACGGAATGTGCCATTATAAGAGTTTTGAAAATCAGTCAGTATTTGGCAAACATATAGATGATGACAAAACTGACAAAAGTGGGAAGTTTTTCTGCTACACGTGTTGTTGGCTTCAGTGCTGTGCACTGTGATGTCACATGTCAGCAATCAGCATGATAGTGTTGAATGTCAATCAGTAAACTTGTGTAAAATTGTCAATTCTCCAGTGCAAGCATTTATTCGACACTTTGGCAGTTAAGCTCAAAGAGAGAATATGAACTTGTTAGTTGGAATAAAGCAATTTCTCCTAACACATGTTAAAGCAGATTTAGAGTATATATACAGAACAAGTATTTGTTATAGATATTACATTGTAGACTATTTTCTGAGGTATATGTAAAATTGTTCATAGTATATTGTTGGTTTGTATACTGTATACTTACTTATTTGTACCATTTTACTGCTATACACATAGCATGTCTCTGAGAGTCAGTAAAGTGTTGTTGTGGGCGAAATCCATATTCATACATTATTATGGCTACTATCGTTCAATAACTTGTGTATTACTTGTTACTGAATCTGATAGTTTCAAAAGTATACTTCATATGCATCTGTTTCAGTACCAGGTGTAATTACTACCAGTAGTATGTAAACACTAAGATGATATATGCACTTTTTTGTGTAGACCATAGTCATTTTACAGAGAGGCAAGCTGTGTGTGCTGCATGTCTTAGACATAAAAATACTGTTGAAATTATAATGCAGGATCTGAACATAATAATATAATAACGGTCTGAACATATGAGGGTCATACCAAAAGTTTTCAGTCTTGACATATTAGACGATAATATTTTCCACAGTCTATACATCCTTGAAACGTACATCTTTTACGGACTGCAATGAGTCTGTTGCGAATATGACCTCATTGTAATTTATGACATAAGCACATTAAATAGAAGCGATTCACAGCTTCAACACTAACAGCCTCTGGTCGTTCATCATTGTGAATAGCGGACACCACCATGATGAAATTTTAGATTTAGATTTCCAAACAGATAACAGTCACTGGGGCTCAGCTGATTACTGCATGCAGGGTCGTCTTGGTGTACGAAGTCATAGTCATGAACAGCCGGCTGGGTAATTGTAGACTTTTGCACTTGGCTGCAATATGGAGTGGGATTTAGGGGAAGGTGCATGGGGCTTACCTAACTCCCAGGCCCCTGTGCACAGCAGGGCCCCCCATGTAACAAGTCAAATGTTGGTTAATGTTTTGTCAACACAACTGAAATCACTATTGTCAAATTTATGATAAGGCTCGACTTATACCGTCAAATGTTGACATGGCATTGTAACTGACTGAAATGCTCTTATTTGCGATCAGCTCAGATTTAGGCTATATCTAACAATTCAAATGAGAAATTCATAAGCTGTTTTTTCAGGGTTTTCACAAAATCACGGAGCCCCACTTTTACAAATCCATCTACAGACTGAAAAAGTGTCAGGCAACGGTAAGTCTAATTCTATGCTGTTTGCATTAGCGCTCCAAGTTATTTTGGTTTAGAGCTCTCTGATGTCATAAATTACAATGACATCATTTCCACAACGGACTAATAAGAGTTAATAAAGGATGTACGTTTCACTGATATATAGATTTTAGAAAATATTATTGTCTAATATGTCAAGGCCGGCAACTTTTGGGATGACCCTCATATGCTGTTGGTTGTCATTTGTTTTACTGACAGTAATAATATTGCTGTTGAGTTTTGAAATTTGTGATTTGCATGCCATGTTTACAGAGGGCAAGAATCAGAGGAGAAATTAGTAAGTGAAGGGGTGACGACAACGTGGGCAGAACAGGCTGATGCTGAGGAAAAGGCTGCTGCAGCTGAACGGCAAGTTTACTTTTGTTCAAGTTACAAAAGTTAAAGTTATGTGCTTTTTGCATGGCGGCCACAGGTCCTTGAAAGACCTTAAATTTTTTTTTCTATTTTTCCAGAACCCGGAAAATCCCTGAAAACCTAGTAGGATTTTGAAAGTTTTGGAATTTGATGGAAGAGGTTTTTGAAAATCATTGAATTCCAGTTTGATTGTGCCCATGATATGAAAAGATGCCAGAACTGTCTTGATGTTATGTGGTAAAATATCGTGGGAATAGGTCGGGAAAAGGTACTGGAAAGTCCTTGAATTTTTTGGCACCAAAACCGTGGCCACCTTGGCCCTGGTTTTGGGCAAATGTGAGTAATTTGAAAATTTTGAACTCTAATATAGCCTTTGTTCAGTTTGGCCCAAGTGTGACAGTGTTTATTATTTTTGGCTCTGTTTATTTGACTGTTGATTTCTAGGCCGATCTTGCTTGCCAGTGGACATTCGGTGTGTGCCTTGGTACAACTGAGTCACATCACGAATGATGCATGTAATTAGATCATGACTGTCAGTCGGAAGTTTGCAGGTTGATTTTGCTATCGTTGAACAACTTTTAGCAAGTTCATGCAAATCTTTATCAGCAAGCAGAATTATTTGGTATTGGCCAAAAGGTGAAGTGGTAATATTTGGCTGAAAAGTTAATCATGCACCTGGTCCTGCATCAAATATTCGGTGGCAATACCAACTAGATGTTCTTTGTTCGATGTTCAGGGAAAAGCAGGTGAACATGTGGAGATTATATCTCTTTTTATATTGGCAGCAGGAGCTGGCTGATAGTTGCTTGTGACAATGCAGGGATGGGGAGACGGGGAGTCCGCAGGATGAGGAAGGCAAAGTGATGACGTTGGACGAGTGGAAGTCGATGGAGGAGGGCAAGCGGGTGAAGGCGGAGTTCAACATACGGAAACCAGGCGAAGGATGCAGCGGCGACCCGCAGTGGAAGAAGATGTTTGTGTTGACAAAGAAGGAAAAGCAAGAAGTGCATGAAGATGATGACGATCAGCAGGTTGGTCTTTTCTGCTCTTCACTACCATAGTGCGTAGGTGCAGTGTAATCAAAATTGTCAGCATGATATAGCTCTAGTGCTATCACTAAGTTGTTGTTGTTGTAGCCCGCAGCCCCCTTCTTTCGTCAGTTTTTGTTGAGCTTGAGAAAATCAGCCGCCACGTCTGGATCGTCCCATAGGTCTTGAGTAGTCAGCAGGGTTCCTGTTTTCTGTAGCAAAATTCCCTGACTTTTCCCTGGCTTTTCTAGTCATGGAATGACAATTTCCCTGACATTATCGAAACAATAGCCCTATCACACAATTGTCATAATTGGTATTTGAAATGGTATTAATAGAGCAATATGCAAACAACAGAGGCCCTGGAGTCGGGAGGTCAGGGGGGCAAAGCCCTCCTGAAGCTGAAACATGTCTACCTTTTGGACATTCAATGGAAGCCGCAAATTTGCCTGCTTTTTAATATTTGGAGATGCAAAAAATCAGTTGTCTGCAGTCTCCATGATCGAAGATCATTTTCCCTGACTTTTCAAAAATAACATTTTCCCTGACATTTCTCTGACAACACAAATTTCCTGACATTTTCCAGTTTTCCCTGACCTGTAGGAACCCTGTGTCAGTTGTGTTGGGCAGGCAGGGCACTGGAACAAATGTTCAATGGAGTGTGGTGCCACTCCACAGTCCAGGCAAACATCTATCACACCTGCAGTGATGCAGGCCTTGTAAGAGTTGAGGAGCCAGCAGTGACCCGAATGTAACTGAGCAGGAGTAGTGTGGATGGATCTAGAAAGGTAGCATTCACATGATGATAATTCAGGCGAAGTAGCTCCAAGGACTCTGTTTGGTACAAAGTTCGACTGTGCATCTACAACTGCTTGGCTGTGAAGAGTGCGTAAAGCAGAACGGTATTGCTCAACTTCAGAGATGCTGTCATCAGAGAGTGGTCCAACATCCCTGTCAAATTTACCTATTGTGCCCGTCACTTAGTCTTATGGCTACTGTCCAGTGGCGGTTGATGGCATCGTGGCAGTATCCCCCTAAATGTTTGGCTGTATGTAAATTGTCAGACAATTTTTTTTGTCCGAAAATGCAAAGTTTGAAACTGAAAACCCTGATGTTGGGGAAATATAGCGACAAAATTGAAATTTTGAGCACCCAAATTTTTTTTCTGTTGAAAATTTGAAGTATCTGTCAGAAAATGGCTACTTCTTGTGCCAACTACTTCTACTTTTTAAAACATGACACTATGTCTAGTGATTGTGGGCTTATCTGAATCTCATCACGTTGTCTCATTACTTAGCTGTTATAATTAGGCCGCCCGGAACGGTAGTTCCCAGAGGGCCTTATGTTTTACTGCTGTTTATTATTTTTCTTTCAGCGCGAGATCTCCAAGGTCCATGGGCCGATCTCCGAAAAATTTTGCCACATATTGCGAAGCATGTTCAATTTATAAATGCCGGTCCAAAAGTTTGGGAGTCTGCCCTCAAAAAAATTTTACGGATGCAAAAACACACTAAATTTGGCCCGATTTCGGACACGTTCCCACTTTGAGCACGAATATCTCCAGAGCAAACAGAGAAAAACTATTTGACTGACAGCATTTCCTCCTACGTTGGGCAAAAAAAGTTTGGTGAACTTTGGTCCACTAATTACGGAGATTTAGAAGTGGAATTGTACCCACCAAATTGACTTTTTGGAAGACCATATTTCGGCCCCTAGGGGGTGCTGCGCCACAGAATGGCCAAGTCTTGCTAGGCCACACCCCACAGGGGATGGGAGTTCCATCAACATTTTTTTTCAATGGCGGTCAAAAATTGGCTTAAGATGTGGCCTATGTGCGCCTATAACTTTGGAACTAAGGGGAGTAGCCCTACCAAACTTTACCACAAGATGTGCCACC
>Ga0209671_1000786_pt1 | contig 23351 bp, 19 predicted proteins | sample WorMetHERISLAND2_2_FD_187401 | JGI IMG/M metagenome (GOLD analysis project Ga0209671, IMG submission 187401) | Marine gutless worms symbiont microbial communities from Max Planck institute for Marine Microbiology, Germany - Olavius geniculatus... | ecosystem: Host-associated > Annelida >... | reverse complement strand
CAGTCAGTGTGATGCGGGCAATATCACCTTTTGTAATTTTTGCTGTTTTCGATGTGCAAGTCCTTAAATGTTGCCGTTAACAAGTGTATAAACTGATGTTTTGTACATTTATGACTCATAATGGCAATGAAGTCATTGCACCACAGCACAAGCAGCAATGCCGGCTGTTACTTTTACCTCCCTCCATGAAGCGGCTCTTCCTTCTCCCTCCCCTTTCCTTGTTATAGGGTGTAGTTGTAGCTGTAGGTGTAGGCGTAGTAGTAATGTTTAAATCATTTTATGAGCGCTTTTTAGTTTGTATTGGTTTTGTTGACAGCGGCACAACAGCCAAAAGATCAGATACTCCGAGACGTTACAACAAAGTGAGTATCTGTTATACCCCATATCTCGACAGTATTGGGACGTGTACTATGTGAAAGTATTTAGACAGTGTCTGAAAAACTGTCAACTTTGTTTTTTATGTTTCTTCCAACGTAGCGGTCGGAGGCATTATGTTTCCTGGGTTTTAGTGTGTTCGTGTGTCCATGCATGCATGAATCCAGAACGAACTTTGTTAGCAATATATCTCGGGTATTTGTTGACGGAATTTGACCAAACTGTCACCACTAACAGATTTTGCGGCAAGGATGAATGTGTCAAATTTTGGGGTCAAAAGGTCAAGGGTCAAGTTCATGGTGGGATCAAATATGCCCAAAGACACTGTTTGGCTTTGTAGTTGTCACATGTTGGCGGAGGCATAATAGTCGATGGAGTCGTAACCACCATTTAGTTTGCTAATTAACTTATCCAGAAATCTTGTGATTAATTTTGGGCTACACAATAATCAAACTTTCAGCCGTTGGGTGCATTGTTACTGAATTGACTTCACCCATTGCAAGTGGGCACAGTTTGACACTTTGCAGTCTGCCTCAGCAAGTAGTGAACAGATTTTCAGTTTGTGATGAAAGTTTATGGAGGGGTAGAGAGTGGCCAAGGACCAACTGGTCTTATTTTGGTGTCAGTTCGGCTTAGAATCCAGAATCCTGATGACAGGTCCGGTACTTGCTATAGTACTGCTACATGTGTCAAACTCATCACCAGAAGTGCATCTTGGAAGTGACAGCTGATCGGCATGAGCTAATGATACCACAGCGCACTATGCGGCCATCCATTACCTGCGGCGGTGAACAGTTGGACCCACGGTTTGCATCTAGCATCTAGCAGGCATACCACCACTCCAGTCAGCCACACAGGCCTTCATCTTGTAGCTTATAAGCTTCCAGTCGTTTCCTGTCCCTCTGAGGATAGGAGGCTGTGTTCACCTGAGCACGCAGAGGTAGCAACTTGGTTAAGGAATGATGTTTTGGTGGTGTAGTGTTAGGATGTTGCACTTATGATCAAGATGTTGTTGGTTTGACTCTCAGTTGAGTGGTTACCACTTCGATGGGTGATTACAGGCAGGTAAACCATCTCAGTATGTAACCAGCCGCCTATGTCAACTCAGCCTTTCATCCCTCCGGGGTAGGAAAAACGAGTACCGGCCTGTCTGGCTGTGGTTAAGGTGGAGCATGTTCACTTGTGTTGGGTTGCAGCTAGCAATATGTGATCCCATATGGCAGATGATGCTTCGTAGCTCTGTGGTGGGTTTCCCATGTAGAACTGTACACCACCCATACTTTTTTCCTTTACCTTTTTGTATACACACAACTGTACTGAGTGCATTGTATTCGTCAGTTGCCAGCAGTATTCTTGGCAGAAGTTTGTACTCTGCCATCGCCGGAGCAGGCTCGCTCTTATGGTTGGGATGTGGGATATCTCTCACCGCTTTATACAGGTTATTTAAAAATTTTATACGAAAGTGGTGTGTTTAGGTGCATTCTTGCACTGTTTTGAAGACAATTAGCTTACAGTCGGACACTGGATGATTTTTGTTTTTGGAATCCGCCAGTGTTCTCCCAGCAGCAGTTTTGTAGTTAACAAAATGTGATTTTTTTTTCTGTTGTAGAAATAAAGGCCATTGCTGCACAGAAGTTGTGTTGTGACGACGGATACCTGGACGATAGTATTTGTAGACTGCAGTCAATTTTCGTTAACGTTTCTACACCTAGTCTTCAATTTTTGATCGTTTTATTTTACTACTATCGCCGTCGAGTCAGGATTGGGAAGACTAGCATTTCAACAGCTGTGTAATGACGGTGCGCATCTGTTATTGTTGACTTACAGAGTCAGACTGATATTCTCGAACGACAATACTTTGTGCTTTATTTTAACTAACTGTAACAGACTGTGTGCTTTTTTCATGCACTGTACGCCATGTTGCCAGTTTTATCCAGCTAAGTCAAAGTTAGTGCAGACTGCAGGTTGTCCAGATTAAAAGAGGCATCTGATCCGATATTTTCCTTTGCAGTGTGAACAGATAGCCCCCCCCAAAAAAAATGAAGGATATCTGTGTGATATTGGGTTCATGTATTCATTTGCAGGCTAAATAATTGTAGATTTATCCACCAGAACTGCAGAACTGTGCACGCTTTACCATGGGGGGAATAATTTTGATGTAAGCATGTGAACTGCAATTTTCTGTACTAGTTTTCGAAGTCTTTCTTTTAGCACATACTGGCGCTTTTAAGTCAGATTATTATTATTATTATTATTAGTTGATACTATTATTTCATGCAAATTACAAAAAACATATGTCAGCTCATTGCTGACATATTACACAGCTCTCTGCCTTGAGGTTAGAGTTCTGCAACCCCACCTGTAAACTTGCTATGATTTTTGAACTAAAAATTGGCACACTAATTACTCATCCCCGGAGGAATGTTCACACCAATGATGTTCTATTAATAGCCGAGACTGGCAGTCTATGATCTAGCGCCTAATCCGGCCGCGGCTCACTCGCAGCCTAGCCGGAAGATACTGCCGTCATGTGACTTAGGCTGTCACACGGATCTGCATATTCATTTCAGGCTGTCGTCGTCTGCGCACTGTAGTCGCGTGACCACAGTAAACATTGTTCGAGTAACCGTGTGATAAATTGAAATAATATAAAACCTGTATAATGTAAAGCAAAATTTGGTGTATAGGCTGAATATAGGAGAATCAAAAATTTCTTCGAACTGATGCATATTTTGCTGTCGCATGACGACAGTATTGTGGGCGTTGGCTGGCAGTGCCACTGTGGAAAGCAAAGCTGCCGGTCTAGCAATGAATATTCAATGTCTTTGGTTCACGCCGATTTTGTTTTTTGTACACCTTTTGTTTTTGAATGGGAGCAGACAGACAGACAAGACGAGTAATGTAGCATATTACGATGGTTGCTTAATGGGAAGTTGTAGCTCAAACTAAATTTTGAATGTTATTTTTTCAGTCCAGTAGGTGTAATTTTTTAAAATGCTTAACTGTTTCGACTATTCTGGTGCCAGTATCAAAACATCTTTGTTTTTGCAAAATTTGATGGCAAAAAAACAGATGCCTCTTTTTATCAGACATGGTGTAAAACTGTAGACGTATATTGTTCTTAGTTTTCATATCTGCATGCCGTTTTTTGTAACTGTGTACATTTCAGTATTTTTTGAACAACAAGTCTTCGATGTGTCGGTATTACGTTGGATTTTTGTTTAAATGGGTGCTCATGTGGAACCGTGTCCCCCCCAAATCAACTGAACTTTTAGGAATTATTGGAACAAAATTCCTTTGCTTGCCTAGAGTGCCGTTTCGTTGGACTGTAACTGGGCACTTAGTCTGGGAAAACCTAGAGATGTCAGGGTATTCGACAGCTCAGGGAACGGACCTAGAGTTGGAAAACTTCATGGAAAATCTTGTAGGAGAAACTGTTTAATATCTAGAGATGCACTAATAGCATAATAGTTTACACAGTGCATTTATACGTGCATAGTTTTGAGGGTAATGTGCTGTTATTATGGTTATATTTTGTTAACTAGAAATACATTCTGTGGAACGAGGTATCTGTCCCATCGCCACGTTATATAGCCTAACAGCTGCGTTTCTTTTGCGGAAGCAGAGTTATAGTCAATTTAGTCCCAAAATTCGTTGCCATGGCAACACGGGTCGGCATTGGAGAAATTTAAATGACACCATCTGATAGCCTAGGGGGGGTAGGTGCAAACAGCATGCAATTATTTTTACAGGGACCGAGTTATACCGCTTTGAAGTCCCCATAGGCCGTAATGCAAATTTTTAAAAATTGGGGTAAACTAGGGGAAGGAGTTAGCAGATTTGTATCCCAAACAAAGTCGATCTTAATTTTCGGGCCCCAGATCACTGTGCAAAATTTCATTGAAATTGAATCAAAATTGCAGCCGTAGGAGTGTTTACAGACATACTGACAGAATGACAGACAGATGCAAGTGATTTTATAATCTGTCCCATGCTATGGGACAGATAATAAAATGGTGGCATACATGCATCAACAGATTGTTCGGTTTCTACGAATTGACACAGGGTCTGTCTTTGTGCCTGCAAGATAAGTAGAAAAGTCAAATGCATTTTGGTGGAATTTTTGTTTGCATGGGCTATGACCAAAGGAGCGATCAATTTTGGTGATGATTTGCTTCCTGAGGGTTTCTTGTGACTGCTGCAGACGGCCATATTTTCCTGCATACTATTTCCAGCTGTATTATTCAGTCCATTTGTTGTATTGACATATTCTGCATTTTGTTGCATCTGCATTATACACTGTGGCATGTGAGGTTTTTTTTATGTTGATCGCACAAGCTGATGGCTTGGTGGTCTAATCGCAGGGTGCCAGACTCACAGTCCAGATGTGACGGGTTCAACTCCCACTCAGGTCACTATCACACGGTTATTGCTTGGATGGGCGACTGTCTGTGGACAGGTAAACCATCTCGCTATAACCGACACTAAGGTCAACACAGCCTTCCATCCTTTCGCTCCCCCTGTCCTTCAATAGACAGCATTATAAGATTGATGACCTATCTGGAGAATAACCGGGAAGATTATTAGAACTGCCATTAGTCTTACATATGCACAATTATAATCGGCAGTTCTTACAATTTTCAGTTTAGATCGTCTGTGTGTTTTGTTTCATAAAGCTTAAACTTTCTGTGAAGGTTAAACTTTTTGTTTCGTTATTATGTGTACGTGCATTTTGCCTGGAAAGGCTGTCCCCGACCTATACTGTGACGCGCGGGATGATAAACCCTACTCACTCACTCACATTCGGGATAAGTAAATCAAGTACTAGACTGTCTGGCTGGGGTTAAGGTGGGGCTCATTCAACTCCGTTGGGTGGCAGCTAACACTGTGTGATCCCATATGGCAGGTGACACTCCATAGCTCTGTGATGGGTTATTTATCAAGAGCTATACACCACCTTTAGCTTTACCTGTACATCCCACTTTGTGTTGTGCCGCCTCACTGCATACACATTCAGTTGTTGTGAGGCCAATGTGTGGTTGGATTCTTTTTCACCGCTTCTGGTGGCATGCGGATTGCAATCCTGGGATCGCAGCTGCTTTCGTCAATTGCGAATTCAGAGACTGAAAACAGATCCCGGGAATGCAGTCCTTAGATGCTGGCAGATATTTTCAGCTCATGTTGATATAATTTCTTTGCCGAGTGCTGACGAACTTGCATTAACACTGTTCTACTGTGTAAAGTTGTGTGCGTCGTTTTTTGGCTGCTGTTTGTTATTAAAACATGTTACTAATCAGTGTGTCACAGCTTTAAACCATATTTTACTCGGCAGAACAAATTCACAGACCAGTGAGCAAATATTTTATACATTTCACAATATGCACGTGACAAATGGAATAAATAAACGTGATCCGCTGGAAATATCCATCTTGACAGTGTGCTTGACATGTAACGATACTTTACGTGTAACTAACAACTAACACCACAACATTTCTGCAACTGTTGCATATTACTTCCAATTTTTCTTCCAATTTTTAGCATCCGTGGGATAATACCGGGAAATAAGTGGCAAAAATATTTTATTTTACACGTAACCGACCACCTGCTGACTGCTGTCTGAAAGCAATCATGCTAATAATGTTTAATGCATTTCTCGAAACATTTTCTAGAGAGCAAAACTTACATACCAATACGGTACTAACAATAAAGCACTACTTACTGACTGATCCCAAGCCATTACCAACTATGGTGAGCAGGGGCGTCTAGACCCCCTAAGCACCAGGAGGTAACTTTCCCTCCAACTCGGATGCCCATCAAGCACTCCCTCTTTCCCTCTTATCCCCCTATCTTTAATTCACTTCCTGCCCTTCCCTTTTTCTCTTACTCTCTTATCGTTCCCTCCCGTTTCTTCTCTTTTCCCTCCCCTTCCTTTCCTTCTGTCCTTTCTCCTCCCCTTTGCCCTCTCCCTCTCGTTAGAAATAGGACCCCTTTAATCCAGCTATGAGGTCTGGGGAGCGCTGTAAGCATTCCCAGTGTGGTCTGGGGCGAAGCCCCAGCCAAAACCGAATTTGGTGGATTTAAACATTTAAAATATGACACCTGGTGGCAAGAAGTTTAATGATTTTTCATACAATTAACTGACCAAATTCAGCGCAGTTAAAGTAACAATCAAACGTTGGTGGCGTTGGATCACAACTTAAAAGTAGGCAAGGCTATAGCCAAAATTTTTGCTCAGGGGGTTGACCTTTTCCTTTCTTTCCCCTTTCGTCTATCTTGCACCGTTATGGAGATATGGCGCCTCAAATATTGGACGCACGGACCTGGACATAGAAAGAAAGGCGGAAGAATGGAAAGAGAAAGAGGAAGGGGAGGGGAAGGGAAGAAAAAAGGAAAAGAAAAAGGAAGGGAAAGGGGAAGGAGAAAAGCAATGTAAGGTAAATGGAAGGGGTAGGGAATTGGAAAGGGGAAGGGAAAGGGAAAAAGGGGAAGGAGAAAAGGAATGGAAAGTAAAGGGAAGGGGAAGGGAAATGGAAAGGGGAAGGAAAAAAGAAGAAGAAAGGGGAAGGAAAAGGGAAGGGGGAAGGGTAAAGGAAAGGGGAAAGAGAAGGAAAAGGGGAAGGGATAGCGATATCTGCTACAGATAAATGAACAGCATCAAAGACTAATGTTGAAGCTAATGCAATACTCCATCCACAGTGCCTTACAGATCTGTGCATTTCACTGTTTTTCCGTGACCATTTTTCAAAAACAGGAATTCCGTATCTGACCACTGGCTTAATGCAAGTAGTTAATAATCATCGTGTGTAAACAGGGCCATCAATTCAATCAGAAAAAATGCACCTCTTCATCAGTATTTGGAAATTTTGACCCGATGGTTTTCGGTTTTGACAAAACAATTTCTAGGCCAGGACATGCTCACGTCTTTATGCCTTCAACGCTTTCTAACTCAATGACATAGGATATAAGATAACGAAGCCTAATGGGGTGAGCACATGTGCAACAAAACTACAACCAAATTGCAAAAAAACAATATGTTGCACTCCAGCTATACTGCAACAAAATATGAGTTCTCTGCAACTCTGTTCTGCTCTGTGACAAGCTCATTGCCAGGAAAAGACTGATGACCATCCCCTGTAATTTTATGATAGTTTTTTTACCTCAGCCAAGGAGGTCATGCGATACTTGGCATCTGTATATTTATATGTGTATTAGTTTCCTAGGAGGATTATGCAAAAAGTATCGGGTGGATTCGGCTGAAATTTTAAGGGAAGGTCAGACTTGGTCCAACATAAGAGGTGAATAGATATCATGAGCATCCATATAAGCCTCTGGAATTGATCCGTGACAGAACTGATCGCCAGATAGGGCAAACCTAATCCGAATGCAGCGCTGCCACCTACTAAATGTGACGAGAAAAATGACAAAAAAATGAACAAAAAAAAACTAAAAATGAGGTTTGTACTTTCTGAGTGCCCTCCTAGTTGCAGTTTTGCTGCACACGTCTGCAAACCATACAACTGTACGACGACTACTTTACAACAACAACAACATGAATATCCACAACACACTGACCTAATAATAATACCTAATAATATACCTACAACAACAACCGGACAGTCGGTCACTCGTAGAAAAATAACTTACAACTCGACGACTACAAACAACTAATTCGCCTCACGGCGAGTGCAAAAAGTTATTGGAACGTCTGAAAAATCATGCCTCTGATTCACCTGCAACATGAGACACATTGTAGAAATGTGTTTGATTAATCGACAGATTATTTCATCGTTACGCAGTAGCAACAGCAAGTACCCTTATAGGAACAGGCCACCTGGTAGCGACAAGTCCAATCAGTCTGGCTGCAGCGTTCTGAGCACAAATGTGAGGTCAAAGGTTAGAGGTCACCATGTGTTTTTGGGTCCAATGTTAGCCTGAGGCATGTTCAGTAGCCAAGCAGCTTGGTTGGCTAGCACACCAAGCACCTCGTGGACATGCGCTTGCTTGCAAACAATGCATGATGCAATACCACGTAATAATCCAAATTGCTGTATATTTTCGTCACGTCTGTGCAGCATTTTTCGAGTAGTGTTACTAGTATCGCATTGTTTTATTACCAGCACAGGAAATAAACAACAATAATTTCCACTTTTTGGAAATACAATCCTTCAACCATCGGTATGATTCCATGCAGCAGGCCCATAGCTTTCATGAATATTCACGACGTCTATGAGCAAGCCAAGCGGTCCGTTCAGTAGGCAGTTTGACAAGCGGTGCCAAGATTCTTGGCTACTGAACATGCCACAGGTCAAAAATCAACACAGAAGAACTGGGTCAAAGGTCGGAGGTCACCGTGTAGTGTTGGGACTACCGTTAGTCTGCTGTTGTGGCTGCTGCAAGCGTACAGAGCTGCGTGGGAGTCGTCGCCAGGCGCGGCGTCTGTCCTGAGCTGAGCGGAAATAGTCTAGAAGTTCGACAAAGTTGATTCTGCTACGACAATGTCCTACATCTCCAGACTCCGTCATCTGACACCTACAGCATAGCCAATGTATCCTATAGTAGTAGGGTTATTACGTTTGAAAAGCACTAAATGGCCAAAACTGTTTAACCATCTCCGGAATGCATGTAAACTGAACAACGTGTTTGGGAACTTGCCCATAAAAAGTGCGTAAAATTTTTACTCATTCCAATTACTTCCTGAGTTACTGGTATAGGTGTTTGCACTAAGTTTCATAGTTGCCCACGAGCTTGTAAATTTGTAGTACCTGGATGGGAGACTGTCTTCATTCAAGTAATCCATCGCAGCATGGGCATATGACTAACCACCCAGCTTATCTCAGCCTTCCATCCTTCACGGGTAGGCAAATTTAGTACTGCCCTATCTGGCTGGGGTTAAGGTGAGAGGCGGTCACCTGTGCCAGGAAAGACTGTGACCCCCATATGGCAGGTGATGCTCCATAAATTCACAAATGGTTCCCACTAAGTTTTTTATGCACCTTACTACTACTACTCTCCCACTACCGCTTGTGGTCGGTCAGTGGATGCTGTTGTAGTAATCTGACTGGTGGATGGCACACAGTGAAGACTACTACTACTTTAAGGTTAAGGTTAAATCACCATGGAGAGTCAAAGTGCTCTCTCAGCTCTGTGACCGATGCGAGTGGCGCTCATCGCCGTTTTCAATGGCCCCGAGCCAGCAGTGTGCCACAGTATTACCTGCCACCCGATACAGACGAACCTGTCCCTGCCTTGTATATGGAAAAAGGGCCAGTCCTCCACATATTACTGCCGTAACCTTCCCGGCGGTGAAACTGGTACCAATTTGTACTGCTTGGTGAACAGAGGCACGTGTGTGAACAACTTGCCCAAGGTTGTTACCTGGCAGTGCCCTGGCCCAAAGTCAAACCTGTAACCTCAGGGATACAAGTTTGGCACGCTATCGTTACACCACCAAGCCATATCTACTACTACTACTACTACCTGTGGTCTGCGGAAAGCGTAGTAGTAATGGCAGGTGTCGTAGTAATCTGACTGGTGGATGGCACACAGTGCAGACGTCTCTGTAGAGTGCGGAATGCATCACTCTGTGGCATTAACATCAGAAGTCCATAGAGACTCTTTACCAGATGATGGTTATGCTCAACATCCAGCAGCTGTAACCGCAGGTCTATGCCACAGTAACATATCATCATCATCATCATCATCATCATCATCAAATACACATCTTTGTTGATACAAAAAGTTGACAAATGCAACTTCTAACAATGCTGTTGGGTTGGTGGCGATGAGTAGCAGTAACGTGTTTCATCCGATCAACGAAGTTACTCTACGCTGGGACGGGTTAGTACTTGGATGGGTGAATGCCTGCGGGCAGGTAAACCATCTCGGTATGTAACCAGCCGCCCAGGTCAACTCAGCCTTCCATCCCTCCGGGGTAGGTAAATCGAGCACCAGCCTATCTGGCTGGGGTTAAGGTGGAGCACATTCACCTGTGTCAGATGGCAGGCAACACTGTGTGATCCCATATGGCGGGTGACGCTCCATAGCTCTGAAATGGGTTTCTTATGAAGAGCTATAGCATTTAACTTGACCTAACCTAACCTAATGTAATATGTGATTCATGCAAAACTGTGCAAACATCTGCAAAAAATGTCTCATGGTTTGTCCGAAAGCTGAAACTGACTTCAACAAAACATATTTTAAAGGTCCATGAATACCAAAATTAACGTATAGATTTTATCCATTTTCCTAAAATTGCATAGTGTTCTGATAATTTTGACAGTAATATCAGTGCCTAGCATTTTGTCAATATGGAGAAATTTACCTTTGAAATCGACGATCTACGAAAACCATGTAGAAAACGTGCCACCATATTGGCATGTAGGCGCCCCTGGTGACGTCATCATGCTAGCCAATAAACATCATGAATATTAATGGTCTAGCCTAGACTGATAATGTTACTGGCTAGGCCATTAATATTCATGATGTCTCTAGGCTAGGCTCACGACGTCACCGGGGGGAAATGAAAAATTAGAATTTTTCGCCAAACGCAACGTAATCACGCATATTGTTCGAAATTGCGCATTAGTTTCATATAAGCACAAATCAAAGAAGCACAAATCAACATATGATATATGTGAGGTTAAACGTCTGATTTAAATCTACATAAATTGTGCGAGTGAGTTTGACCATGGCCATGGACCTTTAAAAACTATCGTTTACAAACAGAACAGACACACGGAGGGTTAAAAAAACATTAACAGTAAAACATCATTATTATTTGCAAACAAGTAAATGCTTATCACAAAGTTACTTACGGATGAATACCGGAGATTCAATAAGCTGGGCAAATCGGTCAATCTCTGCCAGAAATTCCAATCAGTAAAGGCATGAAGAAAGTAGGTTCAACAACCACAAACTGCGTACGCCGTACATGCCACGAGTACAGTTATCTCATGACCCATCTACTCAGTCCTCCTATCTCTTACTACAGTGTCTGGAGTGTCACAAGTGCCCAAAGTCTCACTGCACTCAAGTGTGACGACTGATAGCATCTCGCGTTTTTTATATCGAATGTGCCTCCTGGCAAAACGCAGCCACGAAAAAAGTACGTTTCAACATGATCTGATCTACTGTGTCCTATGCCTTGTTACACTCTGACAATACACTGTAGACCACGTTAAATTCTATGTGTACAAGTAGACATAATACAAGTACACTCGTGATTATTAAAAAGCCGCTTACAGGTGAATATTGGAGATTCGATAAGCTGAACAAGTCGGTCAATCTCTGTTAGAAAGTCGACGGTGACTTCAAGATTGCCACTGGATGCACCATAATCAAGGATGAAATAATATATCTAAAACAAACGCGATTAATACTACACAATTACACAGTGAGAAAATGTGAGAAAATATCTGTACCACAAATTCCACATAAGCTTAGAATGCATGCTGATATTCGACATTCATTGGTCGTCTGCATCACACTTACAGGGATCCAGCTCCCACATGGTGGCCCCCAGCAAAAAATGTCCAATACAAATTTTGAAGACCAAGACCTGATCTATAGTATGCTGGCAACAAAAAGGCGAAACAATGCACAAGTGACTCGCCAGAGGGCACTGAAGCTCGAAAAAAGGCCCAAAAGAGGTCTTGTTTGGGGGCTCGTAGCCCCACTTCCTTTGAAGATATCAAAAAAAATTTTTTCGATAATCTGCTAGAGGACGACCAGCACTAAGAAAGTTGTGTAAGATATTTTCCCCACGCACAACGGACGGGATTGCGGCAACGGTGAACACTGTGCATAAAATAGGTGATTTTCGGGTAACATTTTGGGGACCTGTGAACCCAAACCCCCAGTGCCCACGGCTTAGTGAAGCTGCACGTTATGTTTAGGGATACCAATTCTACAATGTGCTGCATGAAAAAAATTTGAGCCGCTTGCAGATTTTTTGGGAGAATTTTTTAAATAAATGTCGAAAAATGCTGAAAAAATTGGGTCAACTTTGGGGGGCGATTTGTGAAAAGTGGGCAAAAATTTGGAAATTTCTATCCCCACATACGAAATGAGGACTACTTCTTGACAACCGCGTTAACAGAACAAACTGATCCACGCCATACTTTCTGAGAACTAGCTGGGACCGAAATCGACCCCCAAAATTGGGGGAATCACTTATTATTTTCCCCCTTGTCACCCATTGAATTGAGGGGGCTGAAATTTTGGCAGAACACAGCCTCCTCCGAGGCCCGTTAAGAAAAAAATTCAGCTCCTAAGCTCCCCCAATGGGGAAATATATGGTGGGTCAAAGAAAAATTTTCCCCTCATGCCCCCCTCAAAATCTGTTCCATGTATTCGCCCAAAATTTTGCTACTGAGCAGCCCTCAATGCCTCCTACAAAATGCCAAAATTTGGTGCACGTAGAGGCCATAGCTTTTTTGGCTAGACAAAAAAGTGGGTTGAGCAAATGCCAGGTCATAGCCTGCAGAAATTCCTCAAGCACGGAGTAAGCTTGACACTCCTCTCACAAGACCTGTAATGCAGCCGATTACCACAGCTGCACAATAACAACACAACATTACGCATAATTACCAGATATGTTATATAATTAATTACTATTTCATGACCCAGCTTGACCTCCGAGCGGTCATGAAATAGTAATTAATTTGGTAACTCTCACCAAAGAGTCTGTTTGAAGTGCCTATAATCCCACTCCACTCAAGCGTGACGACTGATAGCATCTTGCATTTGTATACAACATGTGTGTATAGGCAGAACACGCCGTCGATCATGGCCATAAAACAAGTACACATCAACACAGTCAACAGCATATTATGCCTCGGTACACTCACATAATGCACTCCAGACTGTGACGAAGTGTGTACTAATTTCATGGATTTACTGCAAATATATAAATGCAGACAAAGGATACAAAATCATGAGTAGCTGGCAGGCATGTTCGTAGTTCTGAGTTAGCAGACAGAGGGCAACGGTCGACACTGGATTGTGGCACCAGGATTTATACAGCGAACAGAATAAGTCGCAGCTCGCCTACAAAATCCAACATCAGCAAATCTTTAAACAGAAACTCAGGGAAAAAACATAAAAAAATATTTTAACGAGCAGTGTTGTGGCAACTGCCCCCTAACTAGATTTTAGTCTGTTGGAAAATGTTCTATGGATACGAAAATTTTCTTTAAAAAAAAAAAATCTAGGACTGAAAATACCACACTGTGTGGAGAAAGAACTAAGAGAGCTAAAATTAAAATTTTGAACACCCACATCTGATTTCCTGGAAAGTAAAAAAATCCAGCAGCTGTGACTGCAGACCTTTAACAAATCAAGTTAACAATGGATCATTCAGCTCCCATCTAGAGTAAAGTTCTAAGTGACTTACTGGCATGAAGGTTAGCACTTTCCAGACCAAATGAAATTTCTGCACTTGTCCTTGACTTGTCCAGTAAAGGCAGGCAAAGATTCATTGATATACTGTTTAAGCCTATGATCGACAGTCATTGCTTCATGTAAATAAAAAATGGGCCAAATTGCCCACATGCTTTCAGGATTCATCACCTAACGTATTGTGGCTGCCAGTGTATTCTGTAATAGGTGCAGGATGACACGCAAGCATAACAAGTAAAATTTTTGCTTAAATATCCATCACAATTTGTAAGCAAATGTTTGGGAAATTTTCCATGACAAGATTTTTTCTCCTGACATTTTCACGACATCCACAAAATTCAATGACATCTCCGGGTTTTCCAGCTTTTCCAGACAAGCGGAACTTCAGTGATTTTCAACCAGGGTTCTGTGAAACCCAATGGTTCTGCCAGCATCTGCCAAGTGTTCCACGGCGGGTCAGTAAAAAGGATTAAAAATAACCTAGCAGGCGAAAGTACGTCAGACCAGGCCATAAATTACTAAGCACCAAATACTCAGTTCGAAGTTAGCGCTGCTAGCCATATATTTTTGCATACAGTGTTGAATATTTTCTTGCTGTTGACAGTCTTAACATATTTGCATTAAACAGTGAACCCTAAACTATTAGTGGTTATGTTAATAAATCCTTTGTCCATTTACTGAAAGAATTTCAATTACTGAAACGTTTTGCTTGAAATATATAAAAAGCCTCACGCAGCAGCGTAGCTAGCACAGGGATCCAGACCTCCTGAGCTGATCGAAGGCTTCTATACAAAAACATAAAAGATCCAATGATAATTTTTGGGGTTAGTGGAAAGGGGCTAAACAGCCATTGGTGACTGCCCCGCAAGGTGTTTTTGGTTAAATACAATAACGATTTGTGATCTACGTGTGAAATAAAACTGCTAAATAATATTATCTTATACGGTCAAATTGAACAAGTCTTTGCATGCAGCTTAATTGTCAGTTTATTGGGCTTTGCCCCCAAATCCACACCAGTTGGTTCTCTGCCTCATGACTCCGCTTGGGACATTGGTCCACAGACACCCTAAACCTTAGACCTCGCCTATGCCACTGAAGGGTTCGTAAGTTGAGTGAAGGTGCAGATACAATTTAACTCTAACGACTCGATCCTCCCAACCTCAGTACTAAGCTCCTTGAGCTGAGTGCGAAGTTCAAACAGCTCTGATGACGTCAGTAGGATGGTACTCAACGTCTGAATCATGTGTGACGCAAACATTACATCATCTTCTGCTATCAGTATCTCAGAACAGCAGCTATACACGTCCTCGGCATTGAGCAGTAGACACAGCTGCCTGCAGACAATGACACAGTAATTACTACAGTACGTCTTCTAGTGGCTTGATGAGTCACTACTACCATTACTACTCTACGGATGCACAAAACATCAGTTCATACACCTGTTAACGGCAACATTTAAGAACTAGCACATCGAAAACAGCAAAAATCACAAAAGGTGATACTAACTGCATCACAATGACTAGTTTGACTACTACTACTATTACTGTAACTACTACTACTAAAGCTACTACAACAACAACCATTACTACTACAAACCTGATAATGACCGATCCTCGGTCATCCAGAAGCTGCCTATCAGTGCTGAACAGTTTCAAGAGGCTAATCATAGAGTGTGTGAAGTAGGAGTTGAGCCGGCCCTGAGTCGAGTTACTGAGTCGCTGCTGCACATCGGCAGACACTCGCAACGTCTCGTCGACCTTACGAGACAACGGGAACTTGTGAGCCACGCGACTTGACGAGATTTCAGCCAGCACTTCTAAGTCCACCAGTACCACCTGCAGAAAAGTGGTGCACACACTAGTGATATGATAGGTGCTATCTAAAGGTTGTGTGTCTAAAATCCAAAGGTTCGATAATCCAAAGGTGTCCACTAGTTGGTTGGTAACAAGCTGAGACAGATCAACAAAGTTATTCTACGGTGGGCCCAGTTAATACTTAGATGGGTGACTGTCTGCTGGCAGGTAAACCATCTCGGTACAAAGCCAACCAGCTAGGTCGACTCAGCCTTCTACCCTCCACGGGATAGTAAATGAGTATCAGCTGTCGGGCTAAATAGTAATAAATGGTGATGGTTGGTGTAGTATTGTAGCTGCCTACACCTAACCCTAACTCTACTCTTAGTTGAGAAGAAATGAAGAGATTAAGTCGACATCTGTAGAAGTGTATGGGAAAAAACCTTAAACCTCCAAACTTTTGTATGTTTTTAGATAGCGGGGCAGCTCGATAATCCAAAGTGGAACCTATGTCCCTCACACGGATCAAACAGCAAACATGTTGAGCAAGCGCATAAACCACATAATAAACCGGATGGTGGTTACAACACCATTGACTATTATGCCTTCGCCAACATGTAACAACTACAAGGCCAAAAAGTGCATTTTGAGGCATACGTGACCCCACCGTGACCTTGACCCTAGACTTTTTGACCCAAAAATTTGACGTTTTCATCCTTGCCACAAAATCTGTTAGTGGTGCAAGTCTGGTCAAATTCTGTCAACAAATAACCAAGATATCTTGCTAACAATGTTCGTTCGAGACTCACGCACGCTCGGACGCACGCACGAAACACTCTGGAAACATAATGCCTCCGGCCACAACGTTGGTGAAGGCATAATAATAATGACTAATACATGTGACCAATAAGTGAAATTGCAACTCTTGAGATGAAATAACACCATAGCCCACTTTCGCAACCTTCACACAGTGAATACCAATAAAAATCATTTCAAGAAATTATTCACAAATAAACACAGCAACACATAGCTAATAGAAAAAATTACTGCCAGTCTAAGCAAAGCACTGCAGGTAACAGATAACGTGCGAAAAATGTCACACAGATAAGCTGCGACCACTGGTTTATGAATAATAAAATCTGAGAACTTAAAACAACAGTCATATGACTAACAAGAGACTAAAATTGACGTTACCTCATCGGAAGTGTCGGAAAGTGTTTTCAGTAACAATGGAAAGAGTTCTTCCACATGACAGAACATCTACAGAACACAGCAGATATGACACAAGTATATATTATGATGTAACTGAACTCGACTGACATGGTTTAGTTTTTGACAAACTGACCAATGGGCAGAGTAATGCATCACAGTAGGCACCGTCTAATGGTGTTGACGGCCTACAGTTAACACGACTATGCTCATGTACAGGTCAACCAATGACCAATGGGCTTACTCTGCTTTCCCAGAACAAAACATAACACACGTTAGTTCAGTTACGTTGCTCAGTATGCGCCTTAAAAAGTAACATTTTACTACTGCTCTAAACTTTAATCTAAGCAGAAGTCACGTGTAAGCAGCAATGGAGAAAATTGACAACCTACTGTGTGCTCAGGTCAACTCAGCCTCCTACTCTCAGTGGAATGGAAAATGAGTGGTAGCTCACAGGTTACTGTGTGAAGGCCTAGCGTGGCTGACTGGGGTGGTGGTATGTCTGTTAACTGCAAACTGTGGGTCCGACTGTTCACTGACGTGGGCAATGGATGGCCACACAGTGCGCTGCAGCATCATTACCTCATGCCAATCAGCTGTCACTTCTGAGATTGTAAAGCACTTCGGGATGAAACGATTAACATAAAAACGTCAAGTTTCCCGCACCATCTAATGACGGCATGGTGTAGTTATTGATATAAAAAAAAACAACCAAAAACCAAAAGCATATAAAGTACCTTGCTGGGCATATGGAGATAGTACAGCCAGTGTAGAGTAATGATGCCATGACTACTACTATCGCAATAATCACTAGTACAACTACAATTACTACTACTACAAATACCTTGCTGGGTAGATTAACGTAGAGATGGTAGAGCCAGTGTAGAGCAGTGATGCGAGTCTGTACCGATTCATGAAGCATTTGCCGTGTGAGTACAGAGATGATAGATGATACATCAAGATCACTGTCCACATCTCTAGCACAGTAACATGTCATCATCAGTAACTACCACAACAACAACGACAACAACATCAGATCAAGATTAAAAACAGTAGAAAATCACCGAAATTGTGAGTTTCATCAAATGTCGTAATTTTTCCAAAATGCCGTGTTTTGCCAGTTTTTCCCCAAAATACTGTGGTTTTACACTTTTTACAAGAACAGTTTGTTTTTAATCGGCATAAGTTGAAATTTACTGCGCAATTCTAATGCAAGACTTTTTACCTTTGCCACTGCTACAAAAGTCCGTGTGCTTTGTTACTTACTGGCTCAATATGTGCCCCTAGCAAATCTTGCACTGCGTGTAATGATGGTCATCAATGCTAGATGTTGAGTTTTATAAAATGTATAAAGGTCTTTGGACATGTGATCTGATGTCGTGTCTGTGCCATGATTTTTGCAAATTTCATAAAAATATGCCATGTTTTTTAACCATTTTCTACTGTACCTAATCAAGGTCACTGTCCGTATGCCTAGCACAGTTGCGTAGCTGCTCATGTCATCGCCAGCAGAGTATTAAGCGAGCCACGTTTGAGATATAAAAGTCAAAACACCTAATGTACGAATTACTTAAAACAAAGTCATAAAGTCCATGACCAACAAATTCTGTTATTAGAATGAAATGCTGCATTTCCTGATATATTTTTTTCGTTTCAATCACAGCAGTTTACAATAACAATTAGCCTAACAACTCAAACCTAGGTTTGCCCAAAACATACCGTACATAAGTTAATAAATTTAAACACAACAGTAAAATAAGAAAAGCAGACTACAAGTGAAAAACATGCATAACAGGAAGTGCAAATAGATATAGATAAAATCTTACGTATGTTTTTCATCCAAGCTGTTTTGCACCACACCATTTATTCCATCACCTACAAAACAAATAGCAACATTTTGTGTATAAAACAACATGGGATAGTTATTTGCATGGCTTTGCATTTTCAGACTGCTTTCTGTAGGAACAAAGTTTAACATATACTGATAGACTGTTTTGCAGTTTAATTCACCAACCATGCAATATACAGCAGTAGTCGTCAACAATCTACAGCGCAAAATCAGGAGAAAGCAATATACCCATAACTCATATATCCACTTTTTTACGCACGAGAGCTAGCATTCTGTCTTGGTGTCTGTCACAACCCAGTACCGATCGGAGCCCAGGTGAGATAGAGACTTCTGTTTTCATCGTATGATAACTAAGAGTCTCTAGTATTTTGTGACAAAATTCCATGCCACTGGGTGAAAGGGGTCCCTACAAATGAGGGGGAGAAAGAAGAGCACCCCCTTAAAAAGGCATTATTCTACTGCTATTGGCTCGTCTAACGTAAAAATGGTTGCAGATAGGCACAGACATGCAGCATATCATAACAAGCACTGGCGACGAGCTTCTTAGAAATGTCAACATCAATGACCTTGAATGACCTTGAACTCCCAAAATAGTAAATTTTAGTTTTAAATTTTAGTAAATTTTTTCGCAATTTCAGGCTGCAACATGCATTTCAAGAGTGAATTGCACCGAAATGGCTGGAGATAGACCAAGACAACCTGCATATGAGATTTTCAGCATTGAATGTAGATTTCAGCAATTGAAGTCTGGACCCTCTAAGTTCAAGGAGGCCTGCGCACGTGGGTGTCAAAGAGGGGTTCCCCTTTTAAAAGTGATTACTTATCCGCTGCTGGCTTGCTTAACGTGAAAATGGTTGCAGATAGGCACAGATATCCTGCTTAACTTAACAAGCACTAGTGACGAGCTTCTTAGGATTGTCAATATTGATGACTTTGATTGACCTTGAACTACAACAGTAGGGGTTTTGGCGATTTTGGCTGCAAAGGAGTGAACTGCAATAAAATCGATGGAAATAGACCAAGATTACCTGCAAACATGAACCGCTATGGCTCTCGTGCGTCTCATAAGCAATAGCTCAGATTTCTGGTCTTTCTAAGCATGCTTAACATCATAAAGTGGTTCAGCATCTTTTGCCAAAAAATTCACAGATACTGCAAAAACTTATAATAATAGTTCCCAGCTTCTATTGAAGACAGAGCAGAGTCAGCTAGTTATACTATACCATATACTACAAAGATGAAGATTAGTTAATTACTTCAACTAACAAATTCACAAAAATGTGTTTAAATTACTTGGCAGTTTCACAGGTGCCTTGGACTAATACCTGTAGCAGGTGTCGTAAGAGATATGCAGTCTTCAGGCTTGACAAGTTGTATCAGTGATGTATTCACAGACTTGGCTACATCGCGAATATCTAAAAGATAACTTGGCTTAGAAACGTACAAGCAGTCAAAAATGAGTCAGCAAGCCGACAACAATACATCATGCAGCCTTTGCCAAACATGTTAAAACTACTGCAACAAAAAAATAAACAAAATAACTTTAGATGAAAACTAAAAGAAAAGAAAAATAATTTGATGAAAACAAACAAGTATGGTACCGATTATGCAGACTGTACACAGAGATTAAAAAATTCACAAAATTTTCCTCAGCATATAAACTAAAATTTTATTCATGGTTTATAACGTAACATTTTTGAAAACAAGTTACGAATATTTTACAATAAAAAAGCAAATAAACAGCATAAAGCACAATTTACTACCATGGTGCTCTCTGCGTGTAATTGCTGTGTTTGACTGTCATTTTTCTCAACCTATAAAATTGACAGAACTTTCAAACGAAAACATGAAATTTTCAATGCCCATCCAATAGCTGTACTCTTACAACTCACAATCATCGATATCACAACGTAAAAACAAATGCACAAAGTTAAGTAAAGGAGAAAAGATTACTGGATGTCTTGATGACAGCGATAGGCAAAACAATATGGCTGACAGAATATGAAACACAAACAACAAAATTTCTGATTCATACAATAATACCATACCAATATACTATCATAATAAACACGATGGTCCATAAAAAACGTGCCACTTTTATTTTTTGAATAGCTCCATGAAATATTGGCCGATTTAAATAATCTTTGGCAAGCAACATCAAAAAAAACATGGCACAAACGACTATAGTTTTGACTACCTCACTTTAATACTGTCGCTACACTACCTTGTGAAATGCAGAAGTCATAGTTTTACCGTTTACAACAATGAATTCATACTGGATAGTGGACGCGTTAGCTCAGAAATGATTAACTGAATAGCGACAAACACAATTGGCAATTATTGTCTTTCAAAAAGTCATACGTGTCACAGCGTATCATCTTTATTGCAACGTGTGCTCAGAATGTGCTCTTCCAGCACGAATGCAAGTGGTAGACATTCACACTACTCGCTAACAGCAGGTTTAAAAACCTGCATTTCACAAGGTAGCATAGCAACAGTAGTAAGGTGAGATGGTCAAAACTACAGTCATTTGCATCGAGTTTCTTCTTGATGTCGCACGTGAAAAATTACTAAAAATCAGCCAACGTTTAACAGAGCTATTCAAAAAATAAAAGCGGCACATTTTTACGGACCAAGTGTATTAATACGATATAAAACAATACAATAGGATGTTAAAATAGGATACTGATTCGAGCTTCATCGTCGTATGCGAGACACGGTAGTATGGCGGATAGAATGCCAGATACAAATGATAACATCACCGGCCCAGATAATACCACAAACTCCTTGAGCCACGTGATTGCTGTGAATTGAATCAAAACGTCTGCACACACAACAATCAGAATTCAATTGTAACCCAAGCACTGAGCAACATAATAAAATGAGTTTAAATTAAACTAAACTAGAAATTTAAGGTAGAGCCCAATGCGAGGCTACCCAACAGTGTAAGCCTGATTGGCAAAAAATTAGAAAGTTGAAATTCCGGTCGTAGCAACCTCACGCGGCACGCATGCAATTGGGTTCGTCTAACCAGCACATGCAATGTTGATCTTGAACGGGTCAAAATGAGCACCTACAGCACTTTTGTAAGCGGACCAAAGTTCATCAATGTTTTTGTCAAATGCAGAATTAATCACGATCTATCAAGTTTGTTTCCAATTTTTGATATGTCGATCCAAAAATACTCATAACCAGTCTAAAATCATTCAAAATCCTGCCAGATTTTGAACATCTTTGCCCCCTCCATCACAAATTTTGAACCTGGATTATAAAGCAGAACACACTCCGCATCATGTGGCGAAGTTTCATGGCGATGGGCCAAGGAAGCACACAGATCTTGCATTTAAAAGAAAGAAAAAATTTGCAGTAACTTATAGGCCCACCGGGAACTACTTTCCGAGCAGACTAACAAGCTAGAACAAGACACCAAATAAAAAGATACATAAATTACCGGCAGACTGGCTGTGAACAACGAGTATGTTGGCCATAGCTTGAAAGTCGACCTTTGCTGGCCGTCGAATGATGTTTTGCAAAAACTCACCCAAACATACTTCACAGCTGTTAACATAAATCATGAACAGACTACATTACAAAGCCATTCAGGCAAACTCAGCCTGGCCATCCTTTGCCAGTTGTCATATGAGTTTCTGCAGGAACACACCCATAAATACTTAACACCCGAAAATGCACAGAAATGGAAAACTTGAAGTAGAAAATTATGTCATCTCAGTGCCAACATATTGCGCACAAACCTTACTTTTAACTCTAATGTTTTCAAATAAAAATCAGCACACCAGTTGCCTTTCCATAAAGTGGGGACATTCACACCAATACTGTTTTTCCTGTGCCTTTCTATCTTCAAGCAGAAGCTGATGTCTGACAGACGGACAAACAAACAGGCAGTACCCACAGTCTGCATTTTAAAAAAGTTGGAACACAAAATAACCAAGTAGGGCACGATTTAACAGTTAGTCACAATGCACCGTATTCTCAATACCCGAAAAATCTGTAGCGTATGCTTAAACTGTTCAAATTTAATTTTTGTTTGTCTCAGATGAGCTAGAAGGCTGCTCTGGAACAGTTCTATTAACATGCAGCAGGAAAACATCTGTCTCGGAAATTGCTGTAGGTCCGTCTGACATCAAGTATCCTTGATTATTTGTGTATGTCTTACAATGAAAAAGCTCACTTAGAATGGATGATATGAACATACAGCTAAAAACCGATGAGGATTATGTTTTCCGATATCCATCGCCAACAAATGTAACAATCTGCTACCTGACATTGCATATCCACACATCAGTCAATTAACTAACAAACAATTGGTGAATTAATTATTGATTTTTTGAAAAACAAACAGTCCTTTAGCCATCAAAGTCACTGTCAGAAAGCTAATCAAGATTCGCTCACATCTGACGAATTTCCTGATTCTGGTCTCCAAGGATAATAAGCAAACCGTCAAGAATTTCTGGCAGGTAGATTAGCATCTCAATATCAGGCACAGCATCCAACGTTGTCACCTGGCCACGATGTAAACACAAATAACATCCACATGACATTCGAAAAATAAAATCCTTGTCGTGTTTTCATATAACAACAAAAATATGCATCAAGTAAAAACTTTTTGATCCAAAAATCATTATTTAATTGTGATGTAAACCATGGAATTAATACCGAGTGGTGCTAAAAACATCCCAAAATTTGCATAACTATAGTGGTGCATATAC
>Ga0209671_1000785_pt1 | contig 23353 bp, 9 predicted proteins | sample WorMetHERISLAND2_2_FD_187401 | JGI IMG/M metagenome (GOLD analysis project Ga0209671, IMG submission 187401) | Marine gutless worms symbiont microbial communities from Max Planck institute for Marine Microbiology, Germany - Olavius geniculatus... | ecosystem: Host-associated > Annelida >... | reverse complement strand
ATGTAGTCTAGTACAATATTAGCAACGTAATGATGCATCAGTTGACACTTCAAGTAAGTATGCATTTAAAAAATAGTGCCTGGATATCACTTATTTATTTATTCATTCATTTTCATTATTTATTATGTGGTTAATACACAAATTAAGTCATTCACAGTAGTAAAGAATTACAAGTGTGCTCGTTTGTTTGCAGCTATTCTGATATTATATCTGATAAATTGGCTTCGTCTGGATGACAGCACAGCGACATCAATCTTCCATTCATTCGTTGTTCTTTGCTATTTCTCACCTGTTCTTGGCGCCATCATTGCCGATGGATACCTGGGAAAATACAGGTCCTGAGCGTTTATGTGTTGCAAATTTTAGTGATTAGGCATAACTTATTTAAAATAGTACCATCATATAACTACACTGTGGGCCATGAAAAATGTGGCACTTTACTTTTGTCCATGTCGTTGCTAATTATTGACCGATTTTTTAAATTCTTTGACTGGCACACTCTGCTGACAATATGCAATAATGTGATTATTATATATCCCACCACACCATAAAATGTATCTCCACACTATCTTGTGAAATAAAAATGTAAGAAAAGACTAATGATAATAACAAACGTTTGGAGTAAATGATGACATTAGACTGTGTTAGACCCACACAGTCTAGCGTCATACAGATCATTCACCGCAATGTTGGTCTGAAGTGTTTCTTCTTTTTATTTACCAAAATGTTTGTTTGTTATAATTGTTATATATGTATATTTTATATGTATTTCACAAGGTAGTGTAGAGATGCGTTTATAATGTGGTGGGATATATAATAGTCACATTATTGCAGATTGTCCGTAGAGTGTGTCAGTGAAAGAATTTTGAAAATCGATTAATTAGCGAAGATATGGACAAAAGTAAAGTCCCACTTTTTTTATTGGCACACCCTGTATAATTGGGTTTTGTTCTAAGGCTAAAGGAAAAAGTTTGATGTTTCTGTAGCTTTCCGTGGTAACCCATTTCAGAGTTGTAGTGTGTTACAGTTCCATCACTACTTTAATAATTTTTAGTTGGCAAGCTGATAAACTAGATTTCTGCACTAGCAATTAGGTCATATACTGCATGTTGGCAAGTTCGATAGCGGTGACATCTCCCATCTGTTGTAGATGAGACATGTGGTCGTTTGCAGTCGGCATCCTACAACGTAGGTAGTCATGCCAAAGTGATGCGTTAATTAATGTGCGATTAAAATGATAATCGTGGTTCCTGTGGTCAGGGGAAGTTGGGGAAAGTCGAAGAATTTTAAGAATTCAGGGAAAGTCAGGGAATTTAAAAGTGCCAGGGTGCAAAAGTTAACAAATAATTTTGAATGCGTGCAACAGTTAAAAAATCTTCCTGCTCGCTTCGCTTGCAGATTATTTGTACCTTGACTTTTAAATTTGTTTGGCCACGCTTGTTTTTAGTGTGATTGCAAGCGATTGAAAATTGACAATGGTATTTCGTGTCAACAAATTAGTCAGGGAAAACGATTCATTTTGTCCTGGAAAGTCGGGTAAAATGAATTCTGCAGAGTAACGGGAAACATGAGTAATTCGCATGTGCGACTAAGAACAATATTAACCGCTTGACAGCTCTTAATTATCAGTTAGGGCTAATGATGTGCAGTGACTGTGAATAATCTGTGCAGAACGATCTTGTATCTATCGTCAGTCTATGCCGTTGGCAACATTGTCATGACTTTTACTGCCTTCCCTCCGCCGTGCTGGCAAGTAACATTAATTCTTGTTCAACTGCTGCACATGTGTGTGTCGCCTGAGCATTGTGGGTAATTACTAGGGCCCACAGTTTTCCGTGGAAAATTTTGCCAAATACCGCGGGCCAGTTTGCACAATTCTGCAGCTCATCACGACAATCGTTTAAATTTTGCGGTTTTTGTTTATGAGTAAACTGAGCTCTAGCCTGTTAAGAAACTTCAGTTATTGAAGGCCGGCATTGCGATGAATTATGCTAGCAACATGCAAAAAATACCCATCTTTTTTTTCTCTTTTGAAAAATGCAGTCTGTCAAGTCACATTGTGTTGATTGTGCTGTACTGCGATAGCAAGATAGCTATTAATAGAACACAGTTTTATGCAATTTAGTTTGATTTTTTGCCAGTGATATACTAGTACATAATTAGTAATATTTACTTCATTAAGCCAATGAACGTACTAGTTGCTGGTCATTTTTTCAACCTCTGCGAAATTCCACGGAAATATCAGAATTTTACGGAAAAAAGCAAATTTCACAGCTCAGCTTGAAATTTTGCGACCCGCAGAAAACTGTGGGCCCTAGTAATTACAAGATTCTGCATGCGCATAGTTGTAAACGCAAGCGCTAAACTCTGAAAAGTACTAGATAATGCAGAAAATGGCTTTTTCACATAATTCAGAAATAATTTGCGAAAACTCTATGCACAGTTCTTAAAAATGTTACACGTAATTTCAAGATTTTTGGATTTATTTCCATTTTGTTTACATTTGGCTGTGTTTTTACAGAACAGTTTGATTGTTATTCATTTCTGACATACATTTTTGTGTTAACATGAAACAGCTAATGTTAGCAGGGTTGTGACATCCGGCCAGATGGGGAAAACCCATGTAAAAAACCTTCTGAATTCACTCCAACCCACCCAAAAACATAGTCCAATTTTAGTTTCTTGTTTCACTATTAATGTAATATTTTATCATGGCTAAGTTTTAAAACATTTAAACCAATTTATCAATTTGCAAATGTTGGCATATTTTAGCTACAAGAAGCAAACAAAAGCTTATATGAATCACCCAACTGATTTGACCCATAACCCGTCGTGTTGGATTTTTTTACAAAAGCCTTAAAATACCCTCACAAAAAACACGAAGCCCAAAGAACCCACCGAGCTAGGCATTTTTAAAGAAAAGCCCAGATTTTTGGAATCCTGAAGGTTAGTTGTCTTGCTCAGAGTGGTAAAAAACATTGTTGAATATTACTGGAGTAAATTAAGTTCGTTATAATTGATAGGGTCGGGCCAGCGATTGCGATGGTTCTAATTGGCCTCGGCACTGGAGGGATAAAGCCTTGTGTCAGTGCATTCGGTGGCGACCAATTCACTTCACAGCAGGTCAGCTGTAGCCTTGCTTTGCTCTGCAATCTCCATTGTAGGTTTATGGTCACTTTTAAGTAAGTAAGTAATTGCTGACAGTAATTTCCTGAGACATTGCTAACAATGTCAGCAGGAAAATGTGCCAAATCTGATGCTCATGCTCAGTGAGTGGGGTGAGGACTCAAATGGTCTAAAAGCTGAGTTGTAAAAATGTTTTGAAGCGGCAAAGAAAGCAATGGGCGACTTCACTTTTTGACTTAGACTTTCGCTGAGCCTAAACTTCGGTCTAAGTACCTACTTAAGTCAAAAAGTGAAGTTGCCCAATGTATGCCTTTGTAGTTAGGTGCAAGTGGTCTAGCGGTTAGTGTCGACTCGTAACTTTCAGGTTGCGGTTCGATTCTCACTGCCGGTCATTTGCAAGCAACCTGGAGCAAGTTGCTAACCTACTGTATGCTCAGGCCAACTCAACCCCCTACCCTCCGTCAGATGGGAAATGAGTAGTAGCTTGTGGGCTATGGGGTGAAGGCCTAGTTAAAGGTTAAAAGTGGTGATATAGCTCTTAATGGGAAGCCCATCTCAGAGCTACGGAGCGTCTCCTGCTGTACGGGATCACACAGTGTTACCTGCCACCCGACACAGGTGAATGCACCCCGCCTTAACCCCAGACAGATAGCCTGGTACTCCATTTACATGCCCGGAAGGGATGGAAGGCTGACTTGACCTAGGTGGCTGGTTACATACCGAGATGGTTTACCTGCCCGCAGGCAGTCACCCATCGTAGTACTAACCAGACTCAGCGCTGAGGAACATTGTTGATCAGATGAAATGCGTTACTGCGTCGTCAAGCCACAAGCCTAGTGTGCCTGATTGGGGCGGTGTTATATAAATAAGTAAGATAAATAGCTTAGCAGGCGCAGTTTAACAGATAGCCGCAATGAACCGCAGTCTCAGCATTCGAACAAAAAAGTCTACCAGTTGCTTAAACTGTTCAAAGTTAGTCAGTTTGTCTCAGATGAGTGCAGGCGGTGTGTGCCAATCAAGACACTGACTCGTGTAAGCAGCGATGTATCAAGTACCGGACTTTGTTTGCTTTGGCTTTTCAGTGTGTATTTCAGTCGATGTTTACAGTCATGCTTGAGGGAAGCAGATATTGAAGCTAGCTAAAGCTGTGAATGATTTCTATAAATGTTTTTATGGTTTCATATAATCCGCATTGCTGGAGATTGACTTTTATTTTATGCAATACTTGTTTGTTGCATTGAGTAGGATAAAGAGAGGATGAGCTTTTTCTCGGTGTTTTACTTTTCTATCAATCTGGGCAGTTTCCTCTCAATGATAATAACACCAGTAATTCGAGGTAATTATTTCTGTCAACTTGTATTTTCAAATGTCGTTGTTTCAAAATAAGTAAATGTTTGAAACTGTTAAGTGAAAAAGTTGTGTCTGGTTTTGGAACTGTTGCCTGATAGGAATATTTTATATCTATGTCTGCTATGTTTATGGTTTAAGAAATTTGCCGACATAGGAATTTTGGTGACAGATTACTGTGAAAAGATGTTGATTACTCTATCATAGCTGTGTCTGTGCAACTGTAGTTTGCAGTTCTTTAACAGAAGTAAATGTTTTAATTAGAGCTGTCAAAGTTTTAATTTTTTTATTACATTAATGCATTGTGTTAATTCTTTTAACGCATAATTAGCACGTTATTAATGCACCCAGGCCATTGAGAGGGAGATTAGGGGGTAAGTTACCCCGGGCCTCGCGACATTTGGGGGGCCTCGCCTATAGAATATGCAGGGTGGGCCATAAAAACGTGCCACCTTGCTTTTGTTCATATCTTCGCCAAATATCAAACGATTTTACAAATTTTTTCACTGTGGACATTCTGTGGACAATTAGCAATAGTGATTATTAATTTATGCATTAATCTGACAGCTCTAGTTTTAATTGATTCATGATTAATTTGGCTGTTTATGCAGAGAATGTTCAGTGTTTTGGATCCAGTTGTTTTCCGGTGGCATTTGCTATACCGGCAATTTTGATGCTTGTTGCTATCGGTTGGTAAAACCTTTGTTGTGTCCTGAAGTATTGTACTTAAGGAGTCAGTTTATACATTTTGCAAAATGAGAGCAGTTATGGGAACGGGGAATTAGCATGCTTTAGTTTCAACATTAATCTGTAAGGTTGGTTGCAGTCATCTGGATACCGATGATGTGATAAAAGGCTAACTACAGGCCAAGTCCACAGTTTATAATAAAGGGGAAGATGGATTAGATGCCTCTCAAGTCAATAAGTAAGTAAGTAAGTAAATTCATATTTAGAGTACACAATATCAGCCAGTGGCTGGATCTGAGGCACTTGGCTAAGCCGCTAGGGGGAACCAAGGTTTTGTACCTAAATTTCAGTTCTGTAAGAACATTTGTATAGCACAATTATAAACAAGCATCATATTGCGCCCCGGTCAGAGTGTTAAAACCAGTGCATTTTTTACTTCACGGCTAAAAGTCTTGTATGCGATGTCCTCGTCATGTAAATGTGCTGGGAGGTTGATATTGAACCACGATTGTTGGAGTTATTTGACAATGTATCATGAGGTTTGGTTTTTTTATACACGGTGTGAAAGTGTCGTATGTTTGGGTAAGATAATTATACAAAGCTGCTTCTCATAGCTGGAGTGGTTTCAAGACTTTACAGTTGTGTTAGAGATTGTTCCATTGCAGTCTCGTAATTCAGTATGTTGATTATGGTGTGTGGAACCCGATGAAAATTTCAAATTTTGGTAACTAATTCATGTTAAAATATGAAAATTGAAACCGCCAGTTTTCAGATAGTTTCCACACTTTTCATGCCACTCAAGTGAGTACCGAAACCCGAATTGAAAACCACGCTTTTTGCCAAACCGAACTGAAAACCGAGCCGATGTCAAATTTTGCAAACTGCGCACCCCTAACTTTAATTCGTGGAGAAGGCAATGATGTGTGATCAGTGTGTTTGTGTAATGTCAACACTGGTTGATGGTTATGTCACGCAGTGCTATTTGTGGTTGGTCGTCCCTACTACAAGCTATATCCACCCACCGGTAGTGTCATACGACAGATGCTCTGCTGCATTGGGGTAACTAGACCGCTACACTTATTTATCGAATCTAAGCATTAAAGATAACAGGTGGTGTTTTTTATGTTCTTTATTCAGTAGGATGGAAGGCTGAGTTGGCTCCTTGGTGTTGGTTATATATCTAGAAGGTTTACCTGTTTGCAGAGAGTTACCCATCCAAGAAGTAGCCAGTTGATAGTGACTGTTGCACAGGTATAATCTAGATGGAAACCCAGCTCAGAGTTAAGGAGCATCACCTGCCATATCCGTATGTGATCACACACCCAACACAGGTGAACGTGCCCCATTTTAACTCCAGCCATACTGGGTGGTACTTGATTTTCCCACTCTGGAGGGATGGAAGGCTGAGTTGACCTTAGTGTTGGTTATATGCTGAGATAGTTTTTTTTCTGTCTGCAGATAGTCACCCATCCAAGTAGTAACCACTCGATAGTAACCCAGTCAGGAGTTGAACCCACGACATGTTGATCTTAAATCTGACACTCTACAATTAAGCCGCCAAGAGTTGTGTGCTGTGTGATAGTTAAACACAAGAAATAATCAGAGTGATGCCGTGTAGTGATGTTTGCAATTTCAATTGCTGTGGGATATTAATGTGCACAAATAAGCAACAGGAAATGTGAGCTAATGCTCGTGAGACGTGTGAGAACCTTTAGCAGTTTTTGTTCACAGGTAATTTAGGTCTATATCCATCCAATTCACTCTTCTGCAGCTGATAATCACAAAAATGTCATTAAAACCCCCCTAATTTGTGGTTCAAGATCATTCAAGGTCATCGATGTTGACATTCCTAAGAAGCTCGTCGCCAGTGCTTGTTATGATAAGCAGCATGTCTGTGCCTGTCTGCAACTATTTTCATGCTAGACGAGCAAATAACGGTAAAATGATGGATTTTTGGGGGTGCCCCTCTTTCACCTCTTCATTCATGGGGAACCACAACATCCAGCGGCATGAAATTTTGTTACAAAATACTAGAGACTTTAGGCTACCATATGGTGAAAATCCCAAGTCTCTATCTCACCTGGTCTTGGAACGATACTGGGACGTGACAGACACCAAAACAAATGGACAGAGAGAATTACTGTGGCTAATATGTGCTATAGCTAGCTTTCTCACACGTGAAAATGATCTGGCATTTATTAAATGTTGAATTTTTGGGAACTTTTAAGTACAAAGAAGACACAGATATATTGCCATCAAGATTGCAACTGTGTGATAGTTACTTTTGTGTTGCCTTTAGACAATGCCGTAAGTATACACTGTTCAGCATTTGAGAGTTGACTCCTCAGCCAAAACATTCGGGTGCTTCTGTCTTACAAGAATAAAGTGACATAATTTACCAAGTGGCAGCATCAATCAGCGATTCTGCCTTTTATCAAATCACTATGGTCTTAGCAATGGTATGCATTGATGGATTATTACCAAGCTTTTGTCATTGTTGCATCTCGGGATAAAGGAAAATAAGCTGAAGATAAGCTGATGTGTTCTGGTCGAAGGTCTGTAGTTGCCCAGAGGCATACAACTATTCGTGTTAGTTAATGCTGCTGCGCAGAGGGCTGTGAAGAACAAATATGAACGTTCCGAGAAGAAGGAGCACTGGTTGTACTACGCTGATGATAAGTACGATGTAAGTGCAACACGTTCACTGCATGCTGTATTCTACTGTGCTAATTAGTCCACTTGGAGATGGTTGTTTTCGGCGGACTTGTTTTGCCGCAGACGTTTTTTATTTTTACGCACAACAGCAGCTACTGCTGTAGTGCGACTTAGCCTTTGCAATTTTGTCCATCTGTCCGTCCTTCTCTCACATGGGTGGATCAGTCAAAAACGGTGCATGATAGGATCACCAAATCTTCATCGTCGACGCTGCCTGGAAGACTCTAGTTTCAGGAACCGTAAAGCTTTTCCATAAATTCTAAGGGGGTCACCTCAAACAAGGGCGCTAAATGAGAGGCAGGTAGGGAAAATTTGCGATATCCAGTCTATACGGCGTTGGCGGAATAAGAGGTGGCGCCCTCTGGTGAGTACAAGTAAAATGTTATGGATAATTTAGCCGCACATCATCTGGCGGCCTCTGGCAACTGATTTAGTTTTACTGGGTTTTCTTTGAAACTGTAGCCAAAAGCTGTATGGATGAGATCTACGGATGAAGTCTACGGATCACTAGCATACGACGGTGCAGTGCTGCTGTGCATTTCCGTTTGCGTTAGCTGGGCTTTTCTTGTTTTTTCAACACAAGATTTCTGAGGTGCCGTGGCCGATTGCAGTGAAACTTTGCCGCATGATCGACAGCGGGCTGAATTTTGCAATGCAGGTCTAAATATTTGGGAGCCCGATGCAGATTTACATCTGGGCGCCAAAACATGCTAAATTTGGCGCAATTTGGGACAACTTCAGATTTGACTGCGATTATCTCCGGAACAGATGGGAATATCTAAAATCGGAAAGTTAGCATTTTCAGAGTGGTTTTTCCCCTGTTTGGTGAAAAAGTCCAGAGAACTTTGATCCACTGACTAAAAAAATTGGGATGTGAGTTTAGACTCACTCAAGTCAACCATATTTTGGCCTGTAGGGGGTGCTGCAACCTCATATTTTTACGCACGCTAGAGGATGACCAAGGCTTGCTAGCTCATGTAGAAAATTTTACATGGAGTACAAGATAGACAGAGAAATGAAGAAAGTAAACACGAATGAATGCCATTTGCATTAGGAGAGGCTGAGAGGTAGAGTTGCCTTAATAGCAAAGTGTCAAGTAGATGTATGTAACTCTCATACATTGCATGTATACAGGTATCGTTCATAGATGATGTGAGACAAGTTCTACATGTTTTCTGGCTGTTCATTCCGTTACCTGTATTCTGGGCACTTTACGACCAGCAGGTTTCTTAATACTATGCTCATACTGTTTTACTATTGCTGTATTGCATTGGAGTATTGGGTTGCTCATATTTGCTTGGAAGTGAAGGGGTTAACGAGTGTGTATAGCTTTTCATAGGAAGTCCATCTCAAAGCTATGGAGCATCACCTGCCATATAGGATCAGACAGTGTTACCTGCCATTCATGCATACATACATAACAGTTATGTGTAGTGGCATAATGTTTCAGAAAAGCTGGTGGCTTGCCGTAGCGGTAACGCATTTTATTTGATGAACAAAGTTACTCTACGCCGGGCCAGGTTAGTGCTGCGATGGGTGACTGCCTGCGGGCAGGTAAACCATCTCAGTATGTAACCAGCCAAATCATGTAGCTCAACTCAGCCTTCCATCCCTCCAGGGTAGGTAAATCGAGTACCAGCCTATTTGGCTAGGGTTAAGGCGGGGCGCATTCACCATATGGCAGGTGATGCTCCGTAGCTTTGAGATGGGCTTCCCATTAAGAGCTACATCACCATCTTTAACCTTTTTAACCTAAATCACTCAGCAAAAGTAAACACGCCCCACCTATGTCTTTTCACCGTGCAAAATACACTTTGTCCCAAAAAAAACATCCCCGACATTTTTGACTGTAACTTAAAAACCAATTATCAGATTTTGACAATTTTTGACACAAATATTCCTGACACAACTTGCCATCAAATGACCATTCAGTTTCCCACCTCACCCAACGTTTGTTTCTGCACTACCTGGGGAAAACCGAACCAGTGAAATATCACTTTTTTACCCAATGCGATGTGATTGCTTAATTAACATAACACGTAAAAACACATTTTAGTCACATTTTTTGACACTTTGGCTGGCAATTCATCCAATTGTACATTTTTCAACTAACTGTAGTAAAATTGCTTGAAGTGGTAGCCCACTATGCGAACACAGGCAAGGTGACGCTTTCTCCATTCATTGATAGCAGTATCGATTAAATTCTACTCCAGACCAATCCAGGCCGTACCAGTCGCTTCTTGACTTCACAAACATTCCAAAACTTTATCTTGTAGTCACATTGCTGCATAACACTCAAACCTTGTAATAGTCCGACTGTTGGGGCCCACAGATTAAGACAGACGGAATTTATGAACGTTTTTTTCATTCATTTTAACACGTATTATGCTTGGTCTCCTTTTCCCAGGTAATGCAAAAGCAGACGTTGGATGAGGTGGAAACTAAAACACTTATTTAATAGCCAATTGTGTCAGAAATTTTTCTGCCAAAAGTTATTAAAATCTGTTAATCTTTCTTTAAGTTACAATCAATAATGTCGGGGATGTTTTTTTCAGGTTTTCTGTTTATTTCAACACATATTTCGCTTGATCTGCTTTCCCTAGGTAGTGCAAAAGCATACATTGGGTGAGGCGGGAAACTAAATGGTCGTTTGATGTTAGGTTGTGTTAGAAATATTTGTACCAAAAATTATCAGAATCTGGTAATTGGTTTTCAAGTTACAGCCAAAAATGTCCAGGGTGTTTTTTTGGGACACAGTGTAGTTTTAGCTTCAGTGGCGCTTTGCCCCTTGAGTGACTCTTTATGGCCCCTATCAGGCCGGTTAACTAGACAGGCCAGTTCTCAGTTCATCTACCGCAGAGAGATAGAAGGCTGAGTTGACCTGGTAGTTAGTTATGACATGATGCAGTATTATGGAGTGTTAGGAAAAAGTGCAATTTATAAGCGCTCATGTTGACCCATCCTAAGTCGGCAATGCGCGTTTGGCGCATGCCAATGCATTTGTGTTCGGGCCACGTGACTTTGATGCCGGAAAAATTTTACCCCCCCTCTCTAATTTCCCCCAATCGGACTTAGGGCGCCGGGCGGATTCACGTTGGGCTTTGCCCCAAATTTCTAGTTGTATTTGTTTTGTGCATTGAATGTGAGTTGATGTGCATCACTGAGCTAAATCCAGATAACATTTAGTATACATCAGAGTGTCTGTATATGTTGGTTGGTCGGTCGGTCTGTCTGTCCGTCCATATGTCTGTGTGATTGTCCATGTAGGGTTCTCGTTGGACGTTGCAGTCTGTACAGTTGGATCTATGGCTGGTCTGTTTCTGCTTTAAACATTATTTCTCAGTTCTGTTTACTAATTGATTTCAGCTCCGTAGTAGAGAATGGCGTTCTATGTTTGCTACTCATTTTTGAGACTTGTAAATGAAGTCCAGTTTACACTGGGAGTAAAAACGTGCGCTGTATGCATTGTTGGCATTGGTATTTGATAGGGTGACAAAGACGCAATAATAAAAGTCAGTAAGTGCAGAAATGTAACGTAGTCTATAATAAAGAAACAAAAATAGAACTGAGGTATGGCTAGAGTTATATAGGGGATTGGTATTTATTAAGGGTAAAATTTATAAATGAGTTAAACTTTTTTGTTAGGGTTAGGGTAGCATATTGATGTGTTTGACCTTGTTTTACAGCTGTTGCTACAAGTGTTTTTATAGCCTTAAGTTGCTGACACATTGACCATTTTAAGGCTCTTTTTTCCAGCATCGGTTTCTGGCAACAGAAACAGGCAAATGATACCGGCAGAAAAAGAAACAGAAATGTATTCTGATTTTGAGAATTTTGAGGATGATGATGTTATAGCTGCTGTTCTAGCATTTAGGTTGTTGAAAAAATTCAAAAGAAAAGCAGCATAAACTAAATGCTGCTCCATTTTTGTTTACAAACAAACAAGCAGTGTTGTCGTCTGCTCAGACTGACCAATTGCACTTCAGATTTTCGGCTGGTTTTCGGCCTAAAATTAAACATATTAAATCTGATGCCAGTTTCTGGCACCAGAAAAATCTGGCCAGTGTGTCATTACTTTTATTGTTTTTGCGTTATGTGTTTTTGTTGTCCAGTTTGATGATGTATTTATCTTGCCGGACCAGATACAGGTTGGTAGAAGTGTAGCAATATTAAACAGATTTTTTGTGTTGTCTCTTGTCCGCTGCCACAAATTTTGTGTCGAATTTCTATAGCTTTCAGCTAAGCTGATCGTCCAATTAAAACAGAATTTTTTGGAGTAAGTCATTTCTCTATCTAGTTTTTTTTTGTTCAAGTTTGCCATAGGAATGTCTTCTATTAAGAAGAATTGGGAATAGAAGAAGAATAGGTTAGAAAGTAATTTTGAGAAGTAAGTAAGTAAGTAAGTAAAGTGTAAATTTATACAGCGCATACTCAAGAAAATCTCTAATGCGCTGAATACATTTTGTCGTCAATATTTCGCAAGAAAAGTTTGTCTTCAGCTGACGTTTGAAAGTGCCAAGACTCGGTTCTGGGTCATGAATACTGTCGGGCAGCGAATTCTAAGTCAACGGGCCCACAACATCAAAGCGTCGACGTCCGAAACTGTTCAGTTGATAGCTCGGCATGACTAACTTTCGCTGACTGGCAGGCCGCAGATATTGACGCCCAGTGACGTCCACCGTTAGCATGCAACTGTCCAGTTGGCAATAGGACGTAATTCTGAAAAATTCAAATCCCACGTTATGTGATTAGCATGTAGCCGAGTAGATAAGTTTTGGTCAACGTTTAGCTTGTTTTTGGCTTGTGATAACTGATGTTGCATTATTTACACCTTATATAGCTATAAGTAAGGTTTTTTTCTATAGTGCAGAATTAGTATTTTTTTGTTTTTTTTTCTGTGATCGAGTAATTTTGCTATAAATGTTCAGTTCATAATTAGATGCTTGATGTGTTTCTGTCAGGCCATTAACCCAGTTCTGATTCTTCCCTTTGTACCACTCTTTGATTATGTGATATATCCACTGCTGGACAAATGCCACATTCCAAACAGGTGAACAGGTGTCAATTTTTGTCTGTTTTTGACAGCTGTTAAGCTTGTTTTTGGTGCAATTTCTACTTATTCACAGGTGATTTGTTTATGATAATCATTTCCGCTAACAACTGTTTTTATTTTCGGCTTTTCTGTTTATGTTTTGATAATCCTTTACTTGTGGTATCAAAGACTGTGTTATGTCTAGTGATTGCAATACCAAGATTGAATTCTGCGATTTGGCATTAAGGAATTCGTAATCCTATTATCTCGTTTTGGGATCAGGTTTACAGATTATTTGTATTTTAGTATCATTTATAGACTTATTTCGTGCACAGAATGTATAGTAGTCCCCGATGGAAGGTATATTCAAACAGTAGGGAGTGTCTGTGATTGTCAGAAAACAACTTACGATGCACAGCAAGGAGTAGGACTCTGGCACGCATGGAATATTTTATTCATTAGATGGGCCTAGAATTGTTATTTGTATCATTTAGTCTTGAAAAAATACTATTTTTAACAAATTTTTTTAATGCCGAAATTTCGGGATTAGGACACCACCAGTCCTGTGATTCGGAATTGACATAACAGGCAGGATCTTAGGATTTAAGATTCGAGGATTGCGAACACTCGTTATGTCAGTGCGGTATGAAATCTGCTGAGGACTCCTTTATCAAGCTTGCTAGTAGTTTATTGCTGCTAGTTACTAGCTTAGCTAGTTTATTTGATATTCTAGATAGCTTTTTCTCGGTCAACTTTTGGTGTGAATAAATATGTAATTATCGGAATGCAGAAGGTTAGTGGCAATTGAAAAGTCATATATGTCTACTTATTAGTGGCGAATAGTATCTTTAGTGCTTTGTTGCACCATTTCTGAGATACAGCGACTTATTAGTTGAAAGTAGCTAATTTTTTTGCCCCTCTCTCATTTTGTGCCCTCAGCCAGGGTGATCCCTTTAGAATTTCTGGAAAAGTTGTATGGGTTTTGAAACTGGAATATTTCATGGAGCTAGCAGTAAAGATTTAGTGATCCTAGCTTACACTGTTTTTCATAGGGCAGCAGGGTGTGATGGACAGACACACAGACGGATGCCTCGACGATAGCTGACACGTCCTATAACACTACGTGCTGTCGTGTGTAAAAATTAGTGCAGCAAACATGTCGATGTTGTTATTTACTGATGCAACTCAGCGAGTGATTTATAAATGAATTGTTGCTAATAATAATGCTGTGACGTTGCAGTCCTATACAACGAATGGTCGCCGGCATGACGCTTGCTGCTTTGTCGTTTGTCGCTGCTGGATTTTTGCAAATACCAATTGCTGTAAGTTGCTCGCTTTTTTTGTGTCTGTGTGATATGTGTAATTGTGTGTGCCACTTTATTGTTAGGGTTGATTGTTTCGCTCATGGGTTAAGGTTAACCACGAGGTTAGCTTGGGAAATTACCCGAACTAATAGGAGAAAGCCTGGTTGCTTGGCATAGTGGTAACACATTTCATCCGATCAACGACGTTACTCTACACTGAGCCAGGTTAGTACTTGGATAGGAGACTGCCTGCAGGCAGGTAACTCATCTTGGTATGTAACCAGCCGCTTAGGTCAACTCAGCCTTCCATCCCTCCGGGGTAGGTAAATAGAGTACCAGCCTATCTGGCTGTGGTTAAGGCAGGGCGTGTTCACCTGTGTCCGGTGGCAGGTAACACTTTGTGATCCCATATGGCAGGTGACGCTCCATAGCTCTGAGATGGGCTTCCCATTAAGAGCTATATCGCCACCTTTAACCTTTAACCTTATGTCTCACCTTGTTTTTTTCTACTTTTAAAAAAACTTTTATTAGCCACTTCTTTTCCAAGAGCAAACAGCGGATCAAGACCAAAATTGGAAGAAAGGACGATCCTTACCTGGAAGTAATTGAGGCCAAATTTTAACAAGATCTATTAGGCAGTTTATGATGGAGGGGAATTTATGATGTCGACAATGGGTACACTACATGGGTTGTACGATGATTGGCATATGTGACGAATATTGTATTTGCATTCGCTAGGCAGCGCCACAAGTCGCACTTATTCCACCCGGTGCCAAATTTTTAGTTGTCTGATGGCGTTAACATAGAGCATTATTATGTAGTTAGAGAGAACTTTGTTTGTTGAACGTGTCACAGGCTGAATGGTAGCTCCAGCCATAGGTTAATGGCAACTTCTCTTTCCTATGGGAAAGTTAAAAATTTGACCCCCCACAGAATCAAAATCTTTGATCTGATTGAAATAAAATTTAGCATGGTTGTTCACGTCAACTAGATGACCCCTCATGCAAAATTTTATGTAAATCTGACCAAGGGGGCTTCTCGGCAAATAGGTGAAATATACGTAAAATTTTTGTAGCTGTCCATATACCTTTTTTCTTCAATACACTTACAGGTCAGACCCCTTAGGGGATTTTTACGCGCAATAGCTCAAACGACGCGACCTCACGCAAGGTGCAAATTTTTCAGGATTAAAAAAAATTGAAATTAAATATTTAATGTATTTATTCAAAAAATTCCAAAAAAACTACCATGGCGCCTATACGGAAAATTAAACAATTCTTTAAATGGTCATAACTTTGGCTGTGTATAAGATAGTATAATTTTGGTTCTAGGTATGGTTTTCGGGGATGGCCAATCTAACAGTGTCATTCAAATTTGCCCGGACTCTCTTTGGTTGCCGTGGCAACGAAATTTGGGACAAAATGGGCTATAACTTGGCTTCTGCTAGAGATATCTGCGTGATCTTTGCATCTATAGGGGGTTTTTTGGGGTTAGGCCATCAAGTAGGCCCCCTACTGCCAGCAAAATTTTACCAAGACCGATCCTTGTTGCCAAGGCAGTGAAATTTGAGACAAAAGGGCCATAATTCGGATTCTGTAGGATCTATCTCCAAGATCTTTACATCTAATGGGAGGTTTGGTGGAACAGGCTATTGAATGAGGCCAATCTAATTCCACCACCACTGACCCTTGTTGCCATTTGAATGTCACGTGACCCCAAATGGTCAAGATCGTGATTGTAAAATATCTATGGCCAGATATCTCCGTAACTGATTAACTGTAGGAAAACATTATTTTACTAACTAGAAATATGTTCTGTGGACCGAAGTATCTGTCCCATTGCCGCGCTATATAGCCTAGCAGCTGCGTTTCAATGTTTGACGATCTTGTGAGCCTGCAGCCAATTTTGTCTTTGAATATAAACGGTTGGTTGCCATGACAACATGGGTCTTTAGGGGAGAAATTTACATGACACCATTGCATAGCCCGGGCTCAAAAATAGGGGATAGGTGAAATCAGTGTGCAATTAGCTTTTGTTGGAGCTGAGTTATAGTCAATTTTGTCCCAAAATTCGTTGCTATGGCAACGGAGATCAGCAGGGGAAAAATTTTAATGACATCATCGGATAGCACGGGCCTGTAAATAGGGGGTATGTGCAAATGGCGCGCAATTATCTTTTACGGGGACTGAGTTATACCGCTTTGAAATCTCTATTGGTTGTAATGCAAAATTTTGCAACTTTTGAATGGTTGCTATGAAAACAGTGGTTGATAGGGGGTAAATTTAAATAACATTGTTAGATTGCCTGATCTTGAAAATAGGGGGGTACGTAAACACAGTGTGCAGTTATCTTTTACTGGGACCGAGTTATACCGCTGTGAAGTCCCCATAGGTTGTAATGCAATTTTTTAAAAATTGGGGTAAAATAGGGGAAGGAGTTATCAGAGTTTTATCCCGAACAAACTCAATCTTACTTTTTGGGCCCCAAATTACTGTGCAAAATTGCATCAAAATCGAATCAAAATTGCGGCCATAGGAGTGTTTACAGACAAACTGACAGAATGACAGACAGACGCAAGTGATTTTATAATCTGTTCCATGCTATGCTATAGCAATAGGACAGATAATAAAACAGCAAATATAAATGTACAAAACATAAGTTTATACACTTTGCTAAAATTACGTAAGGTGATATTATTCAGCAGCACATTGACACACAGTCAGTGTGATGCGGGCAATATCACCTTTTGTAATTTTTACTTTTTTTGATGTGGAAGTCCTTAAATGTTGCCGTTAACAAGTGTATAAACTTACCTTTTCTACATTCATGTATTTAGAAATCATTTCGTGAAATTGAGCTAGAAGCACGAACATCAAGACTGCATGTTATCAACAGTTCTCCGTGTGATTTAGTGCTCGTTGGTGGCCCATACGACCACATGCGACTTGCAGCTACGCTGGTTGGTCTGAATTTACTTTACAAGTCTCTTATATTTGCTTATGTATGTTAGCAGTTCTTCGTACATGTAATTTAGTGCTGGTTGGTTGCTCATACAAATGGTGGTGGTTTGGCTGTTGGTTTTTATCAATGAAGTTAATCAACGCCAGGTCCGGTTAGTACTTGGATGGGTGACTGTCCATTGGCAGATGGGTAAACCATTTTGATATGTAACCAGCCACTCAGGTCAACTCAGCCTGGCCATCCCTCCGTGGGTAGGTGCAAAGAGTACAGCGAAAGCTGGGACGTAAACAGATACACAGCACGATGCATTAGCCCAATAGCATTGACTGAAAATAGAGGACTGGAAATGGAGAACCAAAAACGAACAATAGATGATAATTACAAACTAGTGACCCTAACCTTAACCGTAACAAACAACATCTGATTTGGGCAAAATTTTGCGTTAGCAATATGTCATCCAATTGCAATCAACATGCCAGATTTCAGTTAAATCTCACAACGCAGACAATAGCTACAGCAGCTTTTGTGAGGTCACTCCAAAATGTGAGGTGTCGATCTTTCACAACAATCTTACTATAAGGCGCATAAAGTCTGTCTGTCTGTCTGTCAGCCCCCTCTAGCGCCTTGCCTGTTGCACGATGGTGAACCCCGACCACGGCGTTTGAGTCTTTAGGCCTTAGGTATGTGCCTCCCACCTTGACTCCCATCTGCCCCCATGGGCAGCTTGAGGGGGCGGGGGTTGAGTTGCCGGGTCTTCTTTCCCCGCTGATTCTCTCAAGTTCGTCAGTAGTGCTCAGCTTCATGGCGACATCTGGTAAATGACGGCTACTTAAAGGTCCCAGCTTAAGACCTTAAGGCCTGTCATAAATTTCATAGTCTCTGCGATGTGTGCTGGCTCATGTTGGCAGTTGGATCAGTAGCGCCCTCTGCATGTTATTATGATCGCATACCATGTAGGCCTACTGCATACAATCCCACCCAAACTCTTGCTTGCATTCATTTCACTAGCAAAGTAACCCGCTCGTAGGGTGCGTACTTTGCCTAACTTGTCCACTGCTTGCTGCGAACTTTCACAATAAACCTTTTAGCACCATACCCTTTCTCTTGTCTCAACAGTTCAATTAAAGCATGATTGTTTGCAGAAATACTATTTTGATATTGTTTATGTTATTCTTTATGTTTATTGTGTCAACAAACGTCACATCTGATCGAGCCACTGCCTATATAATGCCATATTGGTAACGGAGATATTTTGTTATTGATATTCAACAATTAATAATTCTGCTAAAAATAATATTTTTTAACCAAATTTGGTGTTCCTTTTAGAAATTCATTAGGGATTAAGAGTGCAAAATTTTATTCAGATTTGTTTAAATTTGACATTTCTATTGTACAGTGTCTAGCAGTTTACCTTTTTACCGGACACAGTGTAGTTTATCATGCATCGTGTGTGTTTCATGATACAGTCAAGTCCACCGTTGGTACTGGAGAGTGGCGGTTATTACATCTCCATTGGTGCTAATTGTCCGAATGCCGCGGAGATTCCTCTGCCCCCGCTGAATGTAGACCTGGATTCACGCAAAGCTTATTTCATCCTCGTGTCTGGCTGGCCTCTACGAGCTGAACTGGTCAGCAATTTTTACTCACGGCGTCATAAGTTAGCAAATGTTTTTGATGCATCATCTATAATTATATCGTCATGGTGATAGGATTTAACACACAGATGGCTCGCACTTCTGTGCAACGCCATCCGTGGTTCAATGCACTAGACGTGTACTATAAACGAAAGCGAAAGTCAGAATCTGTCGGTGATTGGTGCAGTGGAAAGGGCATACTTCCAGTATGACAGTATCTCGAAATGCATGCAAAGTGTTTTCGCCCGGTACTGCGCTCCATCGACACTGCTAGCATTCAAATTCTGTCGAACGCTACATTGACACTAATAGTTGTTTGTAACGTCACAGTTTCATCACATTTGTCCACTTTAAACTTTATTTTTACAGTATAAAGATAACACTGGCATCAGGAAGATTAATAAATATAGACAGATTAACATTTGATTAAGCCAATTAGTGCTTTATAACAATTACGTAAACTGATGTGACTTGGTCTTTAAGGCAGGGTGCATTCACCTGTGTTGGATGGCAGCTAACACCGCATGGTCCCATATGGCAGGTGACACTCTGCAGCTCTGCAGTGGGTTCCCCATAAAGAGCTATGTACAATTTTCGACCCTTCGAACCTTTTAGGAGATTTTGATGTATTTATAGTTTTCTATTTATGCCAGTAAAGATTAAGTTATGTATCGTTATTGAAAGTTAGTGTGCGACTCGACTTGTATTTTTCGTGCAGTTCAAGTACAAGTTGAAAAAGCCGCAGACTGGCGCTTCATTGGCAAGGTCTGCACTTTCTTCCTCTGTGGTTCTGCAGCTTACTGAATGTTTCTGCTGGTTGAGCCGTCAGTTACTTAATTTTATATTGTGATTAATTTTGCTCGTGATTATATTGTCTTGTCATATTTATCATATGCACACAGACTCACACAGCGTCGTGTGGTCATTTTTTTGAGCAAAGTTGAATTATTTGTGTTACTTGATTTTGTAACCGTTAGCTGATATAGCCTGCGTTACAATCAGCCACAAACAAGCTTTGTGTATGGTTCAACTCCCGGTCAGGTCGGTATCAAGTGGTTACTACTTGGATGCGTGACTGTCTGCTGACAGGTTAACCATCTCGTATCACCAAGGTCAACTCAGCCTCCCATTCCTCAGGGGTAGGTAAATCGAGTACCGGCCTGTATGGGCTAGTGTCAAGGCAGGGCACATTCACCTGTGTGATTCCATATGGCAGATGATGCATTGTTGCTCTGAGATGGAGAGCTATAACATTTAACCTTAATTTAATGGCATCTGCTGCTATAAAATGATTGTTCAGCCGTAAAGCTAGTCAATAGACAGCGTTCTGAGATTAATGACTATCTGGAGGATAAGACGGAAGATTATTAGAACTGCCATTACTGTTACATATGCGCGCTTATTATGGACAGTTCTTACCATTTTAGATTTACGTCGTTTTTGTGTTTTGTGTTCCGTATCAGGTTTTTCTGTAAAGGTTATACTTTCTGTTTCATTACTATGCAATGCCTGGAAAGGCCGTCCCCAAAATGACTTACCGTATACTGTGTCGGGCGGGAACTTTACTCACTCGCTCAGTATTCCCATGCTATCGTTGATGTTTTGCAGCATAGTTTACGTGGATGATTCGGCAGAAGTTGCAGAAGCCAGGGCTGTGTTTGAGAGACGTGACATTCGACATAGCATCAAAGTCAAGCACTGGCAGATGTCAAAACACTTTGAAATCTATCCGGGACGGTATGTATCAACTTTAGTTCAATGCCAGTAACTATTAGTAATTTATCGCACTGTCTATCTATTTTGAGGGTTGTCCAAAAAGGCACAAAGTTTACGGCACCATAGTTTTGCAATCTTACCTTATGAAGTCATGCGGTTTGCTGCAGAATGTTCAGAAAGAAATTGCTCACGTGACAGATACCAATGTCTGAATACAGAAATGAAATATTCTTTGTTTTGCAGCTGGCAAGTAAGCTATTCAAAAACAATATTAACCATTAAATCCTCATCCTTTAAAGCAAGTTTGTGAGAGAAATAAGGCTTGCTCTAATCTCATTGTTGCAGATTAATAAACCGAAACAGTGCTCAATGTGTCCACCTCAAAAACAAAAATCTGACAAGTGACGATAGTTGTTTGGACTACTGCCCAGTAGCACAATTGATTAGTTTTTGACTGATCATGTCCTAGCAGCTGTTCAAAACTTGCTTCAGTTGATCAGCATCCTGAATCGTGTACCATATGCAAAAACGACTGTCAGCTGTTGCTCGTACCATTATTCTGCTTCTCAAATATTACTTTCCATAAGAGGGTCATTGGACCTTAGCACATGCATCAGGTTAGCACAGTTGGTTGTAAATAGGCATCTGGCACCTTATCAGACTGATTTCATCAATATTTGGATATGCTTATCGATTTTTTTCAGTTTTTTTGGTTTTGGTTGTCATTGTTTTTTTCCTTCTTAGCTGTTGTTGATCTCAGTCTTTTAGCTTTCTTATAACCATATTCTGGATTTTTTGTTGTTTCACATTTTGAAGGGAGGAGCATTTTACCACATTTATATTCATCGGCTTGACAGTCCACAGTTGTGGACCAAGACAATCGGACTTACGATGCCGGGCAGCCTTAAGTTGGGCCCTTCCTGACATTATTATTTCAATTTTAGTCGTAATTTTTATTTCTTATCCATATTCGTTTATTTTGCATTTCATTTGGTGTTCAGGTTTATGATTGTCAACTTTTTAATGTGTGACCGACTGCATACAGATACGATGTGACACTGCTGCGGAATGATTCTGATTGGCTGGCTAACAGCGGTCCAACTAAAACACTGGCAGTACGCAACGGAGCTGTTTTGGCCGTCGTCATTCAGTCCAACAAGACCAACGTTGGTTCAGTTATTTTTTCCCTTGCTTTTCTAGTTTAAATCAACAAAAATATAATAAAATTATTTGCTTATGTTGCAAGGTTATTATCTGGCATTAGTCAGCTTTCTGCCACTTACATCGAGGACAAAAAAATTGTGGCTTTGGCCTTAAAGATTAATGTCCACTCTGGCTGTGGCCTTAAAGTCTTGACTTGAATTGTTATATCTACTTTACGTACTTAGTGGTTTTGGCCTTGAACTTATTTATGCATTATGTGATTATCGTCATTAATAATGTTAGGTATTAAGGTTAGATGTTGAGTCTTAAAGGGGAAATAAACCTTCAAAACAACATGGCTTAAAATTAAAGTATATAATTGATAAAATTCAGTGGCGTTAATAAAAGTGATAAAAGATATTGTCCGCCATTTTTTATTGGGCAAAACCATAGATGTCATCAAATTTTGTTTACTTATTGCTGCAGTTGATGTCAGGTCTCTGGTACATATCTATGGTTTTGCCTAAGAAAAAAATGGCAAACATTACTTTTTTGTCCTTAAACAGCTTAGTTTTATTTTACTTTTAAGAATGCAGCTGTGAACAGCTTTAAGGCTGTGTAACACACAGTGCTTTGAATGCCAACGAATGTTGTGAAACATATTATACCGATAATGCAGGTGACGGCGTTTATATGCTCACCGATGTTGTATAACAGTTTGAGTTTGCTGCATACACAAACGTTGAAGCGAATGACATTTCCGTCTGGTATCAGTTCCCGCAGTACATTATCATTACTGCTGGAGAAGTGCTCTTCTCTCTCACCGGCATCTCATTTGCCTACACTCAGGTCAGCGGTTGTTGTAATTTCTTTAAATAAACGTATTTTTTCTCATTATCAGCTATTTGCCGTATGCGTGCACTGCATTTGTGTGGTCCTTTTGCGTCATTCTTTATTTGTAATAATTATTACGGATCATTGTATGTGTTGTTGATTAATTTATGCAATTTCAAAGTAGTGCAAATTTATTTCTCACCAAAGCTGAGCTGGTGGCTTAGCATTTGATGTCGAGATTGATTAGTACTTGGATTGCCAATCTTTGACAGAGGAGTAAACCATATAGTCACAGTGCGATATATTCTGAAAATGAAGATGAATTAGCTGGTCACCTAGGTCAACTCAGCCTAGCCATCCCTTGGTGGGTAGGTGCAGCGTGTACCAGTGATAGCTGGGATGTAAACAGGCACACCGCATGATGCACTAGTAAGTAAAAGTAAGTAAGTAAAATGTAAATTTATATAGCGCATGTTGTTAAAATTAACCTCTAATGCGCTTGTCACACTAGTACTGACTGAACAGGATTGTTTTAGAGAACTGTTTGAAATTGTCAATGTCGCACACTGGATCTCTGAGTTCATCTGGCAGCGAGTTCCAGACTGTCGGACCAGCAACTGGAAAAGCCCAACGGCCGTACGTGTTGAGTCGACAGCAGGGTACGATTAGCCGGTGTCGGTTGGCAGAACGTAGTCGATGTCGCGATGCAACTTCGATGGCTGGCTTCATATGATCGGCGAGGTACCGAGGTGCTTGTCCGTGCAAACAACGGTACGTCATGAGGCCGAGCTTGAAGGTGACTCTCTCAGGCACATCCAGCCAGTGCAGTTTGTCATGAAGGAGTCTCGACAGAC